>JACCDV010187488.1_pt1 | contig 57954 bp, 57 predicted proteins | sample 7446131 | NCBI WGS metagenome assembly JACCDV01 (sample SAMN15323448, study PRJNA562643) | freshwater metagenome | isolation source: river surface water | place: USA:Blue River Watershed | collected 2017-08-17
TACCCATTTCAGATAAACACGCAGCTGTAACCAAGCCCACATAACCGCTACCGATAATTGTAATTTTCAAGTTAATCCTTATCTAGAATATCAATCAAACTCTTTAAGTTGCTATTGTAATAAGTTAATATCTATCAATCTATGCATATTGCCATTATTCGACGCAAATTCAACCCATATGGTGGGGCTGAGCGTTTTATTTTAAGGACAATTGAAGGATTAAAGAATTCTCATATTGATATTTCAGTTATTTCAGAAAAATGGCAAACCTCTGAAACTCAACTATCCCCTGAATTTTCCAACCAAATAATTAATGTTTCTGTAACGGGAAACTCACGATCAAGTCAATTAAAGAGCTTTCAAAAATCAGTTAGTACTATTTTAAATACCCATCATTTTGATTTAATTCAATCTCACGAAAGACTGTTGGGTGCTGACATTTACCGTTTAGGCGACGGTATCCATGCCGCATGGGTTGATAGGCTTTCAAAATACAAACCTTGGTATCAGAAATTGTGGTTAAAGATTGACCCCTTTCACCGACATATTATTGCCACAGAGAAAAAAATGGCTAACGACAAAAATTTGACGTTTATTGCTAACAGTCCTTTGGTCAAACGTGAATTGATGGATTGGTACAAAGTACCAGAACAACAAATTTCCCTGATTGAAAATGGTATCAATACCCGGGAATTTTTGCCTAGCACTCCTTTAGAAAAAATGACGGCCAAGAGCAATCTCAAGCTTTCAAACACAAAACCCCTAGTGCTTTTTGTTGGATCTGGCTTTGAAAGAAAAGGAGCATTTCATTTGGTAAAAGCCATGGCCATATTGCCAGATTTTCAAGCCATGATTGTGGGGCATGACAAACAATTAAAAAAATTAAAGCGGTTAGTTGAGATGCTTAACTTAGAGGATCGAGTTCATGTTGCGGGGCCTCAACATGATGTCAAACCCTATCTTCAAGCAGCAGATATCTTCTGCCTTCCATCTATTTACGATAGTCTACCTAACGCTCTTTTGGAGGCCCTATGTTCAGGTTTACCCGTGGTCATTTCTGATGGAATTGGGATTTCAGACAAAGTTATTAGTAAAAATGCTGGCATCTTGTGTGAAATTAACCCTCTCAGTATTGGTGAAGCTATTCAAACTGCTTGGGGAAATAAAGCCCTACTCTCTCAGAACGCTCTAAGTTTATCCAAAGAATATGACATTGAAACGAAGTCTGAAGAATGGCTAAACCTATACAATCGCATCATTGAAACCAAAAAATCTAAACGGCATGCGCATACTTCACACTGAAGCCTCCTCTGGTTGGGGCGGTCAAGAAATCAGGATTCTTACTGAATCACAAGTATTCATAAAACATGGTCATGAAGTGGCAATTGCTGCTGACATTAATAGTCAAATTGCAAAGCGAGCTCATGAATATGGTGTACCGGTCTATGCAATTCAACTAAAGAAAAAAAGATTGGCTGATTTGCTTGCACTAAAAAAAGTAATTCAAATATTTCAACCGGATGTGGTTAGCTGCCACTCAAGCACTGATCACTGGTTAAGCGCCATTGCTAGATTAGTAATATCTATTAAATTTGCAATTATTAGAACAAGACATATCAGTGCACCAGTCACTCGGAACCGAACAACTCGCTGGCTCTACAACAAAGGTACTGATATTTTAATGACCACCGGCCAATCAATACGAGAACAATTATTGGCAGATGGTTTTGTTGCTGATAACAATATCTTTTCTGTTCCAACAGGCATTGATACAGACAAATTTATTCCAGGTAACCTCATTGAACAAAGGCAACGATTGGGTTTACCTCAAGATCATTACATTTTTGGAGTTGTGGCCACTCTTCGCTCATGGAAAGGTCACACCCATCTGTTAGAGGCGTTTCATTTATTAGACGACGCCAAGGCATCACTCGTCATTGTTGGCGATGGCCCACAATTCGAGCATTATCAAGCTCTCGCCAAAGAAAATTCTCAAGCTAAGAATATTTTCTTTACTGGCAATCAAAGCAATGTTCTGCCATACCTTCAAGCCTTTGACTGCTTTGTGTTGCCCAGTTATGCTAATGAGGGTGTGCCCCAGGCATTGCTTCAAGCCATGGCAGTTGGCTTACCTGTGATTGCATGTCCGATTGGGGGAATTCCAGAGTCACTCAATCACTATGACCATGGAACTCTCACGGAAGAAAAAAACTCAGTAGCCTTATGCGAGGCTATGAAACGTCAAATTGCTATAGAAAATAATGGCAGACTACCGAGAGTAAGGCACACGCCATTCACCTTAGAGTCTTTGTACGAAACAGCTCTAAAAATTTATACCAAAGCTATTTTCAAATCAAACAACTAGAAAGTCTAAGCTGATTTTTTTGATAAAAGATCAAATGCAGCATTTATAATTTTAGATGATGAGATTGCATGCAAGCACTGGCTAATCTTACTGCCAGCACAACCATCTAATCCACAGGGTCGACAACTAAATGAAGCGGAATCATCAGCATTTAAAGCAATGACTCTAGATGGCACAGACCATGGAGACCAAATCTTTTCATTAGTCGGCCCAAATATGGCCACAACTGGTAACTGCATCGCACTAGCCATATGAATGGCCATAGAATCAATCGAAATCAACAAGCAAGCTCGTTTCATCAAGGCAGCCGTCATTTCTAATGAGAAATTATTAGTCAGTAATGGCGGCTTCTTGCAAGCACTCACAATTGATTGATTAAATTGAAAATCAGAAGAACCGCCAGTTAAAACAACCGCATATCCATCTTGATGCAATTGATTGATTACCTGAACCCAAACTGAATTGGGTATCCCTTTGAATTTCCACCTTGCTGCAGCATGAACCAATAAAAGTTTTCGACTATCAACATCTAAATCATCCAACCATGCATCAATATACTGGCATACAGAAGGAGTAGGGTCTAAGAAATAGCTTGGCGCATGAGGTTTTGTATAAAGATTAACAAGTCTCAACAAGTCTACGTCTTGCTCCGCAGCATGGCGAGAACTTAAGGGTATTTTGGATGTAAATTTAAATGAATTTTTCCAAAAAAATGGTCGCTTAGAGGCATGCCTTGCAACAGACAATTTAGAGTTTAAAAGTCTTGCCAAAAAGGCTCCACGCCAATCATCCGAAAATTGTGCAACCAAATCATAAGACTCGTTCAATATTTTTCTATAGGTATAGATATACGCTGTTATCTTTGCTGTGCCCTTTAAAAACCTGGGAACAACATAAACATGTCGTACTTTTGGGTGCATCCTAAAAATAGCTTCACTATCTTTAAAACACAATACGTCAACCAAATACTCAGGGGGTAAAGCCTCAATCGCAGATGTCAAAACAATTGAATCACCAATATGTTTAGTTTTTAGAAATAGCGCCAACTTCTTTGACATTTAAACCTCAAATCAATGTTTTACTTGATAAAAGTCTTGATACCAAGCTACAAACTTCTTAATGCCTTCAGCCAATGAAGTTTTAGGCTTAAACCCTACCCAATCTTCCAGTCGATCAGTATTGGCCATGGTCTTTTGAACGTCCCCGGCTTGCATGGGCTTTAATTCTTTAATTGCCTTTTTGCCCCAGGCCCTTTCAAGCTCTGCAATATAATCCAACAATTGCACAGGTTCATTATTGCCAATATTAAAAATTCTATAAGGGGTCAACTCATCAGAGTTGGGCTGGCACACACTTGTGTCACAGACATCCAGCCCTGATGGCGGCTTATCCAAGGTTTTTATAACGCCTTCGACAATATCATCAATGTAAGTGAAATCCCTCATCATGTCACCATGATTAAAAACCTGAATGGGTCGACCTTCTATGATAGCCCTGGTAAATAAAAAAGGAGACATATCAGGTCTACCCCAAGGACCATAGACAGTAAAAAAACGTAACCCCGTAGTCGGTACACCAAACAAATGACTGTATGTATGTGCCATTAACTCATTAGCCTTTTTGGTGGCTGCATACAGACTAACTGGAGAATCTACTTGATCTTGCTCTGTAAAAGGTATCTTTTGATTACCGCCATAAACACTTGATGAACTGGCATATACCAAATGTTGAACCTGACTTCGGCGACATCCTTCCAAGATATGCCCAAATCCCAATAAATTGCTATCGAGATAGACCTCTGGATGATCAACAGAGTAGCGCACACCTGCTTGAGCAGCTAAGTGCACCACACGATCAGGGCGCTCACTAACAAATAACCTAGCTATTGCCGCACGATTAGCAAGATCTAACTGGAAAAAACGAAATTTAGGATACGCATTTAATTGATTGAGTCTGGCTTGCTTAAGGGCAACATCATAATAGCCATTCATATTATCAAGACCAACGACCTCATCACCCCGCAATAACAATTGCTCGGCTACATGCATGCCAATAAATCCAGAACAGCCGGTTACCAATATTCTCATATAATCATTTTATCTGATTAATTATTATCAATCCCCTTTAAAGCCTTTATATGCTCCAAACAGAGAATTACATTACAAGCAATCAACAACTTAGTACCCCATTTAAAAAATATTTAGGTCAATTTGAATTTCTCTTGCTATGTTTAGTGATTGCAGTACTACCGACATTTGAAGCACCAAAACAAATTTTTTGGGGGCTTTATTTCATTGCAGCCATCACGAGACTAGTTATTAATGGGTCATTATTAAATTTCAAATGGCCCGATTTATTTTTTGGGCTTTGGTTTATCTCTGCCTTGGCGAGCACCATAGGTGCTGGCATGCCAGGTCAACATGAGTGGAAAGGTTTCAAAGATCTTTTCATGTATAGCAGCACCGCTTGGCTAGTCTATCGATCAAATTACACACCCACTCAATTAAAGAATCTATTGATTTTAAGTGTCATCTTCGTACTTCCTCCATTGCTATGGGGTCTTTGGCTTCATTTAGGCCCTATCAACAAGCAATTTTTGGAGCTTAAATCGGTCGGACATGTCAATCACTCCGCTATTTATCTCTGCATGGTATTTGGGATCAGCCTCAGTGTAAGCTTGTTGAAAATCAGTATAAAAAAAACCATACAAGCAATACTTTTTACAATTATTGCCGCACTCATTTTTTGGAGCCTTGCGATTGGACAGAGTAGAGCGGCATTTGGCATTGCAGTAATTTTATCAGTTCTTTTAATTTCATTACTTGCCAACAATAAAAAAATCAAGTGGGGGTTTTTAAGTCTAGTCAGCATAGCATTAATCAGTATGATTGCCTTCAATCCAATCATCATGCAAAAACATAAAAATTATGTTTTAGATAAAAATATCTCATCACATAGATTGCAAGTATGGAATGTTTCCATTGAGGCTGCTAAATGGCATCCAATACTAGGTATAGGCATGGACAACTGGAAATTGATCACCCCAAAAACAATTCAGCTCAGCGTTGAAAAAAGTGGGCAAATCTACAAAGCTGATAATTATATTTACCCTGGACACTCACACAATGTATACCTAACCACTTTAGTCGAAAGAGGGATTATAGGATTGAGTATTTTGATACTCATAATATTAGCTTGGGGCATTCAACTGCTCAGTAGTTACCAAAACTTTAGAAATAACGATCAATTGCTTATCTGGGGGGCCTCTCTAAGTGCCCTCATCGTCGCAAGTGGAATTGGAATTGTTAACACCACCATCCACCATGAGCACGGCTTACTCACTGCACTTTGCTTAGGAATTTTTCTGGCAGCAAAACGTACAAATCAAAAATAAGCATAAGTCATTCAAAGAATATCTAACTAAACAGAAATAAGAATGAAAAATGCAAATAGACGATGTTTTTTATTTGCTAATTACTTGAAAAAGTCACCATTTTAAATTTTTAAGGTTTAAAAAGAAGTGATTGATCAACTATTTTTGAGCCACGAATATTAATGTCCTACCAACAAGCGCATTAAAAGAATTGACTTGAGATAAATACTCTGCATTTTTTGTGTACAAGTTTTTAGAATATTTTTTTTCATCCCTATGCATCATCCAGTTTCCTAAAAGCAAAAATGGCGCAAGAAAAACTGTCCACCAGAGACAGCTACTTTTGATTCGATCAATAGAAAATTGTATGTTTTTAAAACATGCTGTACGCAAACCATAAATCCAATACTGGATAGGCATTGTGTTGATATGACCTGACAACTTACCTGCATCTGCAACATCAATACTAGGCCCAAAGTACATTTGAAAACCACCCTTGAATAAGAACTTTAAACGACTATTTATATTACCAATATTGGGTACTGAGCAAATAATTTCGCCGCCAGGATTTAGAAGTCTATTAAAGTCATCCAGCAAGGTATAGGGGCGCCGTGAGTGCTCCAATACTTCTAAACATAAAATTAAATCATAGCTTTCATTCAGTAATAAAGGCTGGTTTAAATCTATCTTACTTACTGGCACATCAGAATTATAGGCATCAACATTAATGTCAAATCCAGATAAATAATCAAATGGATTCCAACCTCTAGAAACATAATAGTCACGTAGTTTATTTAATAAAAAACCTGCCCCGCACCCCATATCGGCAATTTTGAGTGGGCCATTGTTTAGGCGATTTAAAACTAAATTAAAAATTTTCTCATTAGTTTCATTTGAGGAGGCTTTACTGATTGTCTGAATCATTAAATCTTTCGAATAAAATTTTATTTACAAATTAAAGCTCAAAATACCACGACTCTTAAGCCATCGATGTCATATTGGCATGAAGGTTTGATTCTTCATATGACTTTAAGTCTCTCAAAAGCTGTCAGCACTTCAGATACTGCAGGGGGGGACCCTTTGTCACCCAAATTAATAACCTTATTTGACCAATATCCCTCTGTTTTCCATCGGGGACTATCACAATACAACTCAATGGTAGGCTTAGCCAATATTGCTGATAAATGAGTTAATCCAGTGTCCACACCAACAATGATTGTTGCACCGAGGATTAGATAAAACGCATCATCAATTAAAAACGAATGAGGGACAATGGCGCCCTGAACATCTTTTGCAAGCAGCTGACTAATTTTCTTTTCCGCCTCATTACCCCAGGGAAAAACAACTTGAATACCTCTTTGAGAAAATTTCTTAGCTAACTCAATCCAATTTTTCTCATGCCACCTTTTAGATAATCCAGCGGTTGAATGAAAGAAGAGTGCATAGGGTTTACTTGCATCAAAACCTAAATTAATAAGAGAGTTATTAAGTTTAAGATTAGCGTCTTCAATTAAGGCTTTACGATATTCTTCAGAATAAAACTTTGGTGGAGATGAGTTCCTATTTGGAACGGAAGAATCTAGTGCGGCAGCAACAACCCATCTTGAACGATCAACAGAGTGACAATGAACGGGAACATGTACGCAATCTGTATAAAAAAAACGAACGCCTGACTCATATCCAGAAAACTCGGTTTTATTTCCCAGCCCAAATATTTTTGCTTTATTTCGTGGGTTAGCTAAATGAGTAATCCAAGCTGCCTTTAACAGACCTTGGACTTCAATAATTAGATCATATTCAGTACTCTGGAGATTATTTTTCAGTCGAAAATATTCTTGAATACTTTTAACAAACTCGCCACGCTTTAAATTCTTCTTCCAGCGGCGAAAAGCTATAGGAATTACTCGATCAATCCCAGCAAAACTAGGCGTGGTACTAAATGGTTTTAATAAGTCAACATAAGCTTCCTCAACCGCCCAATCAATTTGAGCTAAAGGATAGCGCTCACGCAAATCCCATATCACTGGTAGCGTGTGCAATACATCCCCTAAAGAAGATAACTTTACTATCAAAATTTTCATAATCTCTATTTTCACTCCATTCAAAACTGCCAACAAACAAGATGTTGAAAAAAATCAAATGGTGAAAACATTCCGCTAATATTGAAAAATTATCATTGCTTAATATTTACGTTAAATTTTGGATCGTTATACATTTTGTATTGTCGATACACCTTATAAAATCTTCGCCCTTCTTCAAAATCGATTATTAGCGCATCCAATGCTGCCGCCAAATCCTGACGTTGATCTTTTAGAACCTGTAATCGTGCAATACATAAATCTATATGCCGACTATCAACATCTGTTCGCTTAGCTTGCAATTCAACGGCATTAATTTTTAAAGCCAAAATTGACATGCGATCAATCATAGAACCTGCAGATTCAGAATTTTGTTGAGCTCCATCCTTTAGAATTACAGATTCCAACTTCCATAGAATTACTTCATCAATTTTTTCAATAGCATCATTTCTTATTTGATTATATTGATCAATTGCTCGCTTATTTTTAACTATCTCTGCAGGCTCAACGTCATTCCTTCTTGCCAAGTCCTCTTGCCCCCATAAAAGTTGGTTGCACTTATGATTTCTTTCAATGAAATGCCAAAGATCTTGGCTAGAACTGTTTGTATCTAAAGAATCAAATTCTTGTAGACACAATTGAGACTGCAAATCAAGAATTTTTTTTGTTGAAAAAAAATTATTCATTATTTAAAACCTTTAAAACACTCTCAAAAACATCATTAACAGAAACATCAGCCATTGTTGAGTTTTGAGTACACATTTTTCCAAGAGGATGATCAATAAGCTGAGAATAAGGATGCCCCAGCGGTCCATATAAACTTGATGGAAATTTACCATGATAAAGTCCGACAAAGGGAACATCAAAAGCACTCATCAAATGAGTTGGGCCTGTATCAACGCCAACATATAAGTTTATTTTAGACATTATCGCTGCAGTCAATCTCAAAGATAGCCCATTTAAATCTAAGCAATGCTTAGAACCCAATGATTGCTTAATCAGATTAATTTTGGGAGCCTCTTCTTGACCTCCAAACAGTAGAAAAAATGCATTTGGATTTACGGCCAGAATTCTTTGAGATAATTCAATGAAAAATTCTGGGGGCCAATCACGAAAAGACCTTGTTGGAAAGCTTGCCACTTGGTAGCCCACCAAAAAATATGAGGACAAATATGGTGCTAATAGTTCATCTGCCTTAGACAATTCCTGATCCGTAGGAAAAAATCTAATGCGCTTACTTTGTGGTTGAATATTTAAAGCGTAGACCAGATTTAGATATCCGTCGACTGCATGCTCATTTTCCATTTGCCGAGTCAGGCCAATCGTCAATTTTTTATTAATTCTTGAACTAACGGTGTCATAAGCCACGATTTTTTTTCCTACCCTAGTGGCGTAATTAACTATGCTAACCATCGGATCATGGTAATTAAATACAATCACAAGATCATAAATCCTCGGGCAAATCCATCCACGCCACCTTGCTCTTTTTGTGGAAATTGCCCCCCTCAAATTAACACGAGGGATATTTTTAAATAACTCCAGTCGATTTCTATGCACCAATAAATCAATTTGGGCATTAGGGTAAGACTCCACTACTGCATGAATGGCAGGAGTCGCCAGCAATGAATCACCAACTCGCCCGGAGACATGAATCATGAGTATTTTTTTTGGTTTACTCATGAGAGATCCCAATAAAAAATTTTTCTGCTTGAATCAACTTTGCACACCAAATACAACAGTTACTTTGTACCTCTTAAATAGATATAGAAATCTATGCAAATTATTAAGGTATTTTCTAGGGCTTTGAAAAGGAAAAAATATTTTCAAAATCTTTCTGATTTTTTTTAGGGCTTTCATATTAAAAAACTCTTCTCGATAAGATCCTGCTTCGACTACCTTACCCTCAATCCAGTTTAATTTTATCAATCCATGTAATTCATCTGGACTTGGTCGATACATAGTATCAATTGGATCCGGGTGATAAGGGTATTGATTAGGAACCGTAATAAGCAAGCCATCATATTTCCTCATTGCCGAATAAATCTTATTCAAGATATTATTTCGAGCAGTCTTGGGAACATGTTCTAAGACATTTGCCAATATAAACAACTTAGGCCCATGCAACTCTTTTGTAAAGCTTAATGCGTCTGGCAACCTCAAATCACATACATGCGTAACACCACCAAAGTTCTTAAAGTCAGAATGAATAATAGTTGACCCAGATATTGTTAACGGTAAAAAAACATTATCAAAAACCCACGGCTTATCTTTTTTTAATTTATCTACATCCCCTGAACCCAAATTAATGACGTGCGCAAAAGGATGCCCAGTTCTTAATTGATAGTCACTCAAAATACTTTTAATAGCACAAGATTCTTCGTATCTCATTTATTTCCCAATCAACAGCTAGCAAACAATATAAGTTAGCGAAAATAGCTAAATATTTCTTAACGCTCACCGAATAAGCAATTACTTATCAAACAACTTCTCATATGCCAATGTCATTTTTTTATCTGAATAATTGTTGCTTATAAACTCAATGTTTGAGTTTGCAATCTTCATAAAAACTGGCAAATTCTCTTTAACTTTCAGCATTTCTGTAGCAAGCGCACCAGAATCACCTGGATCAACTAATACACCCCTATTGTCAGAAAGTATTTCTTGAGCACCACCAACACGGGTTGAAATGACTGGCAAGCCTGCGGCCATCGCTGAAATCATTGCTAAAGACAACCCTTCCCACAATGAAGGCATTACATAAACATCCATAGCTTTATATAAATCCCCAAGATCGTTCCTTGCCCCCAAAAAATGAACGCACTTCTCAAGCTTAAGATCAAAACTTAACTGCTTTAAATGAGATTCCAAACTACCATACCCCACAATAATTAACCTGACATCATTGTGCCCATTGATAACAAGTCTAGACAAGGCTCTTAACAAATATTCATGTCCTTTTTGATTCTCCAATCGACCGACAGTACCAATCAAAAATTCATTATCAGTAAACCCTAATCTTTTTCTAGCCTCAAATTTTGTTAAATTAGACTCGGACATTCTCACATCAACAGAATTTGGAATGATGTGTACTAAATCAGGATTGACTCGATCATATTTAAGTACATCATTGAAAACATCTTTGGAGCCAACCACTATTGAGCTTGTGTATTTTGAAAGAAAATAGTTAATTAAACATCGATTCCAATGAACTTTTTTGTAGGTATTATGAACAGCAGCGACAACTTTAATTTTTTTAAAAATGGCTACCACTCGAGCAATTAAATTGGCATGGAACATATTTGAGTGGATGACATCAATATCTTCTTTTTTCACTAAAGTGGCAATATCTTTTATTGCTCGAAAATAATTGGGCCACTTTAAATTTTTTAAATCAAGACTGTACAAGACACAACCCAAATCGGATACCTTTTCAGCTAAATCACCCCTCGGGCCAATAGTGCAAACAACAGATTCAAATTTTGTTCTGTCTAAATTTTTCAAAAGACTCAGTATTAAATTTTGCGCACCACCGATATCCATATAAAAAATCAAGTGAAGAACTTTTTTCTTTTTAAGAATTTTTGTTTGCATAAAATCTGGCATTTATGATGTTTTATATGATTTCAAATAATCATATGTGAGCTGAATACCCTCAGATAGAGTCACTTTTGGCCGCCAAGCAAACTGCGATGCACATCGAGAATTATCCAAAACAATCTGACGGGAATCAATCGCTCTACCAGACCGATAATTTAACTTCAGCGGTTTGTTCAAAAAAGATTCAATTTCACTAATTACTTGATTCAATGATACTCCAACACCAGACCCAACATTGAACTCTCGATATCGAAGAGGATTGTGGTTCATGGCACACATCAAAGCATCTACTAAGTCAGAAATATATAAATAATCTCGGACCACAGTACCGTCACCCCAAACTTCTATTTCCTGGTTATTGATTGCCTTGCTTAAGAAAGTGGTGACGGCCCCCACACCACTTCGTGGATTTTGGTAAAGTCCATAGGGATTAGCTGGCCTAAAAACCAGATAATCAAGATCATGCGAGTTACTGTAAGCCTTTAGGTAAGACTCCACCACCAATTTACCTAAACCATAGACACCCTTTGGATTTAGAGCATGATTTTCAGGTATTGGCATTTGCTCAGCTTCACCATAAATTGCCCCTCCAGATGACACAAAAACAATCCTACAATTGGGATTCTCGGTATGCATTCTCCTCACCCAATCTAGGGTGTAGAGCGCGTTGCTTTGCAAATCAAGAATAGGATTTTTCTCAGCACTAGCTGGCGATGTCGACCAAGCTAACAAATAAAAAATATCAAAATTAATCAAATCAACATAACTATTTGAAGCGTTATCATTAATATTTATTGGACAAAAGTGAACACCGGGAAGGTCAATTCCAATAAGATCCATATTTACTGGCTTCATACCTGCATTAACCATTTGCTGCAGAAGATTTCGCCCAATAAAACCACTCCCCCCCAAAATTAATGGGCGAGTATATTTTTTTGAAAGGTCAGCACTCACAAGAAATCTCTAAATAAATCATTTGATTGCACTCAAGAAGGCTATAATTAAAATTATTTGCCATAAAGATAGTTTATGAAAATTCTCTTTAAATTACTTTTTTCATCATTCTACCTCCAACAAGTTGCAGCAAGAATCTTAGATCAAAGAAAGTTGTCTAGAACTCTTCATGAGCTCAAAAAGGCAAATTTAGACATTAAAGTTATTTACGATATTGGCGCTAGATATGGCAAATGGTCAAAATCAATTGCGAAGATTTTTACAAAATCAGATTTTTATCTATTTGAAGCATCTGATAAGTGCCTCTCTGAACTTAATCAACAAAAATTTAAATTTTTTATTGCAGTCTTGTCATCAAAAAAAGAGGTTGTTCGCTTCTATGAATCTGATACTGCAGGCGACTCTTATTACGAAGAAAATACGACTTACTATGACGATAGCCCTGTTTTAGAGAAAGAAACAATCACATTAGACTGTTTGCGTGAAGAATCACATATTCCACTACCTGATTTCATTAAATTGGATACACAAGGATCAGAACTAGATATTCTTAAAGGTGCCAAAAACTCACTAGTCAAAACAAAATTAATTTATATTGAATGTCCCATTATTCGCTACAACAAAGGAGCGCCAAATATACAGGAATACATTGACTACTTATCATCGATTGATTTCATTCCAGTTAATCTTTGCGAAAACCATTTCAAGCATAAGATTCTTACTCAAATTGACATCTTATTCATCAAAAGATCAATCGCCACTAAAATCCCTGAACTTAGAACTGATTGGCTAAAAAATTAATTTTTCAAAAATATATCTATTAATCAATCATGTGTTGAACTTTGGGGCATCAACCCAATCAAGCCCCCGAGCATCTTTAGCACTTAAGATTGGGGATTTTCTTCCCAAAGGCCATTCGATATTTAAAGTAGAGTCATCCCACAAAATAGATTGCTCACTATTTAGCTCCCAATAATCTGTTACCTTGTATAGCAGTTCGGCCTCTTTAGATAAAACTAAAAAGCCATGAGCAAATCCAGCCGGAACCCAATGTTGTCTTTTGTTTTTTGAAGATAACTCCGTTCCTACCCATTTTCCAAAAAAAGGTGACGACTGACGCAAATCAACAGCCACATCAAATACCGAGCCTGATACAACTTGAATCAATTTTCCTTGAGGGCGTTTAATCTGATAATGTAGCCCCCTTATAACACCTTGCTTTGACAATGAATGATTATCTTGAACAAATGAAATCGATTGATTAATCGCAGCAGAAAATTCTCTGGCATTAAAAGATTCGTAAAAGGCGCCTCTAGCATCAAAAAAAACTTGAGGTTCAATAATTAAAACATCAGGTATTGTTGTAGGGATAATCTTAAAAGGCATTAAATTTTTTCAATTGAATTTAAAATTTCTCTTGCAACATTTTTTTCAAATATTGCCCGTAAGAATTTTTTAACAGAGGATTTGCTAGCTTAAGAACACTTTCCGCATCTATCCAACCTTGACGATAAGCAATTTCTTCAGGGCAAGCAACCATCAGACCTTGTCGTTTTTGCAACGTAGCAATATAACTCCCTGCTTCCAATAAGGAGTCATGAGTTCCTGTATCTAACCATGCATATCCACGTCCCATGATTTCAACATGCAACTGACCCAACTCAAGATACTTTTGATTTATATCGGTAATTTCAAGCTCATTCCTCGAGCTTGGTTGCACTTGCTTTGCAATATCACAAACCTGTTGATCATAAAAATATAATCCAGTTATCGCGTAATTGCTTTTAGGTTGAATTGGTTTCTCTTCAATCGATAAAACCTTTTGAAATTCGTCAAATTCAACGACACCATAACGCTCAGGATCACTCACATGATAGGCAAACACTGTCGCCCCAAAATCGTTGGCACTCGCAGAATGCAATTGGTTGATTAATTTATGCCCATAAAAAATGTTATCGCCCAGCACTAATGCAGACGATTGATTATTGATAAAGTCTTCACCAATGATAAAAGCCTGAGCTAGGCCATCAGGCGATGACTGAACTGCATACTGAATATTTATTCCCCATTGACTACCATTCCCAAGCAATTCTGAAAATTGAGGCAAATCATGTGGTGTAGAAATCAATAAAACATCTCGAATTCCTGCCAACATCAAAGTAGTTAGAGGATAGTAAACCATGGGTTTATCGTATACCGCTAGCAATTGCTTGGATACCGCCTGAGTTACAGGGTACAGCCGAGTACCTGAACCCCCTGCCAAGATAATACCTTTGCGGTTGATTGTGATTGGTTGATTTAATTGTTTTTTCATAGTGATAATTTATACGAAATTTGTTAGCGTTCAAGTATTCAAAGAATTAATCACATAATTTTTGACATAGTCTTTGACCTGTTCTTGCCAACGAGGATATTGTCCGATAAACCCTATTTCAGATAACGCCTGCTTTAACTTTGTATTATTTAATCGTGAGTTATGGTGGCGCTTTGCTGGCAATTGGTATTCATTAGACGGGATAGATAAAATGTTCTTTGAACTCACTCTGACTCTCCCGCTAATCTCTGAAGCTGTTTCAACCACAAGTAAAGCTAGGTCATACCAGGATGTTTCACCATCTGGCACTGCGTGATAAATACCAGATTTAGCGTGAGACCCTACCAGCTGCATACTTAATTCAGCCAACCACTCAGCTGATGTAGGAGCGCCCACTTGATCGGAAACGACTTTTAATTCATTTCTTTCACCACTTAAACGTAACATGGTCCGAATAAAATTTTCCCCATCGCCATAAACCCAAGAAGTACGTAAGATTAGATATCTAGCTAAATTTGCTGGCTGATTAGTCTCACCCTCACCTATTTCATTAATCGTGGGATTCATATCAATTGAATCTTTGGGCACAATCGAATCAAAAGCCTCTTTAATCGCTAACTCACCAGCCAACTTACTTTGACCATAGATGCAGAGCCGTTCAATTGGGCCCACCACATCAGTTTCTGAATATGCTGATTGCTTCGCATCAGCAAACACATAGTCTGTTGAATAATGAACAAAAATTCCATCAGTCACATTTGATATGTGTTGAGCCATCACTCTAGGGGCTTTGGCATTAATGGCAAAAGCTAGCTCACGATTAGATTCAGCATTATCAACCTCAGTATAGGCTGCAGCATTAATAATTACTTGTGGTTGATAACGATTAAGCACCTCTTTAATTGATAGCTCATTGGATAAATCACAATCTGAACGCCCCAAAAAAACTAATGGGACTTTTAAATCCTTCAGAAAAACTTGAAGGGCACGCCCAACTTGACCATCGCGGCCAAACACCATCATGGATTTAAATCTATCTGAAAGCTCGAATGAAGCATGCAACATATGACCCTGCCCTTAAAATTATTTTAGGCAATTAGATTGGTTGTATTGCTTATTTATCCAGTCGCGATAAGAGCCACTTAAAATACCATCAGTCCATTGCTGATTATCCAGGTACCACTGCACTGTTTTACGCATACCTGTATCAAAAGTCTCAGCAGGCTTCCAACCTAATTCACGCTCAATCTTAATGGCACTAATCGCGTAACGGCGATCATGACCAGGACGATCCTTGACATAAGTAATCTGTGAGGAATAAGAAGTTCCATTAGACTTTGGACGAAGACTATCCAAGATCGAGCAAATAGTTAGGACAACGTCTAGATTTGGTTTTTCATTCCAACCACCAATGTTATATGTCTCACCTAATTTTCCAGCCTCTAGTACGCGACGGATGGCAGAGCAATGATCTTTAACGTACAACCAATCTCGAATTTGCTGACCGTCTCCGTAAATTGGTAATGGTTTACCGGCTAATGCATTCAGAATTACCAAAGGAATCAATTTCTCAGGGAAGTGATATGGGCCGTAATTATTGGAACAATTGGTTGTCAAAACCGGTAGATCATAGGTGTGGTGCCAAGCACGCACCAAATGATCAGAAGCTGCTTTAGAAGCAGAATATGGACTGTTCGGTTTATAAGGATTGGTCTCTGAAAAAGCAGGGTCAGTTGGCGATAAAGAACCATACACTTCATCAGTGGATACATGCAAAAAACGGAACTGTTGCTTTTCTTCTTGAGGAAGCTCAGACCAATAAGCTCTTGCTGCTTCTAGAAGATTAAATGTGCCCACCACATTAGTCTGAATAAAGTCACCCGGACCATGAATCGAGCGATCCACATGTGATTCAGCTGCAAAATTGACTACAGCGCGAACAGAATGCTTTTTAAGTAGTGAAAGTACCAACTCGTGATCAACAATATCACCCTCGACAAACACATGACGGGTATCAGTGGATAAAGATTGAAGAGTTGCTAAATTACCTGCGTAAGTTAATTTATCCAAATTAACCACGCCTTCAGCGGTTGGATCAGCAAGCCAATCCAGAATAAAATTACCGCCAATAAAGCCTGCCCCACCGGTCACTAAGATCATGATTTATTTACTTAAATATATTTAATGATTCTCTCACACCATGATGTACTGAAGGGTCTTTTTAAGCTTTAAAAAAATGGCTGCGTTACGCTTAAAAGCTGAGCAGCCATCCCAAATATATGAATTGTTAAAGAAAAAAGTGTTTTTAACGCGAAAAACACCTCTGTTTAAAATAACTAAGTCATTGTTTCTGAATCGGATTCAGGCATTTCGTTTCTTTCAGAATCTCCCAATACAACAAGCTCTGGTTTAATCTTTAAGCGATGTAAGAACATCAAATGCTCATCCTGACTTTTACGTAGCTTCACATAACTATCCAATAGCGATTGATAGACCCGACGCTCTCTCATGATGAAATCATCATGTTGATCACTGTTGCGGAGCTCTTGTTTTTGCATGAACAGCCATGAGGCCATCATGACCCTGATTTTGCATTTGAAATCATTAAAGTTCTCTCTGAAATACATGTGAGCTGCAAACTTATGCAGTAACTTCAGAACTAGTTCAGGGTTGTTTTGCCATTCGATATTCAAATCATTACCGTGTGACATGAAAAACGGAACACTGACTTCATCCTCAGCCCAGATATGAGCCCGTTTAAATAACTCTGGATACTGACGCCAAACTCCGTTGTAGTTCTTCATACCTTTGGCATTTTTTAAGAATTGCTCGTACTGGTAAACCGCAATACTTGCATCTTGAACATCTTTTTTTGCGATTTTATGGTTGGGGGTCAACAAGTAATCAGGCGCAAAAGGGACGAATCGCTCATCCGCATCAATCATGGCCGCTAACATGTTGGGCTTTAACTCCCCAATCTTTTCATCAATGCGAAATGAATATTTAAGCTCCAAACGTTCAATACGCCACAAACTATCGGCAATTTGAATAGCTAAATTCTTTTGAATGATGTCTCCTGGCTGTAAAGCCTTCATGACATCCTTGCGAAGTTTGTTGTACTCAGCTTCATCCTCAAAAGGCAGTATTTTAGTTTTAGCATAACCGCCGTGCTTCAAAGCATTGAGGCTTGAACGATACTTACCAGGTAAGCTCTTAGGGCCGGTACGGCCCAATATGTTTATAGACATACTTAACTCCTAATAGTTGAAGAGATCGTATAGTCCATCAAAATCAAGAGTTGTAGTCACGTACTTATTATTTCGAAACTCACGTATTTATTTTTGAGGTATTGTCACAAATACAGAGCGCCGTTTATCGATGATTTTGGAGGTACGATTAACGTAACGCCGGTATTTATTGAGGATGTCTAAGGTGTTATTGATGCCAACACTGGCCATGATTGGACCAGCAAACTTGACATAGGGTGTTTCAAGCTCTCCTCGGCGGTTTAAGCGCGGCTTTTTATCAAAAGCCTGCATCCAAACGGAACTCAAGGTAGTCAATAGATAGGTGGTTTCGGCTGAAAGTGTTGGTCTGCCTGCTCTTGGTCGCTGAGGACGTTTCCCCATTAAGACGCCAGTTTTAGGGCAATATAAATCATTCTTTTCGTTTTGATTGACTCGTAAGTAATCAAGTACTTCAAGGATTTTGTGTTCGGCTAACTGGCGATGGGTAAATGGAAATTTAGCATCTCGAATCTGATCATGCACTAGTTGCTGAAATAAAACTGCCATCACTTCCTCCAGCGCACTCCTGCTTGTGAATCTGGTGAGCCTATGAATTCAATACCTTCTTCTTCGTAAATTTTCTTCAATGTATTGAATGTAGATAAATGACCATTCGGAACATGAACAGCAGATTCAAATCTTTTTAATGTGGTTGTACCAACACCGGATCTTCGTGAAAGATCCTCTAAAGACCATTTCATCATGGCTCTTGCAGATCTGAGTTGAGCACTTGTAAACAATCTATTTAAGACCTATAATGGTCTTAAATAGACCATTTATTAATGTTAATTGGAGAATAAAATGCTTAATAATCAAGATTTTGCCTTGTTACGAACCAAAAGTCTAGGTGGTTCGGATATTGGAGCAGTATTAGGTTTGTCCAGGCACCGTTCTGCCGTGGATGTTTGGATGGAGAAGACAGGTAAGGAGATAGGTGTTAGAGATTCTTTGCCCCTACGCTTTGGTCAGTTTGCTGAATCCTTTGTTGCTTCTGAATATGCTTTAGCCACTGGTTTGTCTTTAGTCACACATGAAGCAGTCGTGATTCATCCTCAATATCAGTACATGCATGGGCACATCGATCGATTTGTTCTGGAGGTTGATACGCCTTTGATTGCTGAAGATGGTCGTATTAATGCCTCACGAATCTTGGAATGTAAAACCGCCAATCCATTTGGCCAATCTGAGTGGGGAGAAGCTGGCAGTGATCAGGTACCGCTGTCTTATTTAGTTCAATGTGTTTGGTACATGATGCTGACCAACATTGATCGAACAGATCTTGCGGTTCTGTTTGGAAATGCCGACTTTAGGATTTATGAAATCACTCGTGATCTAGAGTTAGAACAGATAGTGATGGAGCACGCTGTGTGTTTCTGGGAAGATCATGTACTGAAAAACATACCACCTGCTGCCACATCAGAATCTGATTACAAAACTCTATTTGGTAAATCAACAGTCAGTAAATCTGTCGAAGCTCCTGCAGAAACTTGTGAGCTAATTAGGAAGCTCAAGTCTCTAAATGAGCAGGTGGAGCAATACGAGGCAGAAATAAGTCAAATCAAGCAAAGCATCATGGGGCAGATGCAAGATGCTGAAGTATTAACCTTTCATGGACAGACCTTGGCCACTTGGAAAGCTCCTAAATCGTCACTGCGACTAGATGCCAAAAGACTAACTGAAGAACATCCAGACTTAGTTCATCAATACCAAGTACCCATTCAAAACAGTCGTCGCCTAGTAATCAAGGAGATCTCATGAAAGCCCTACAAACAGCCATTAATCATCTTTGCCAGACATTGGCCTTAGATCCTGAAGAAGTTCAGCTTTGGCTAGATCAACATTTAGGTGTACCGCTCTACCCCCAAGTACAACTACTCCGATTGGCCAATAAGTACCAATTAGATCCACTATCGGATGAGATAGCTTTACTGCAAAATCAAGATCAAACTTATCAACCATTTATCACCATTGATGGTTGGTCCAAGCTCATTAATAGTCACCCTCAATATGCGGGGATGAGCTTAAGAGACTCGACGGAACTAATTGATAATATCCCCTCCTGGATGGAATGCACCATCTATCGAAACGACAGAATCTTACCTATCATAATTAAAGAATATCTAGAAGAAGTTAGAACAGATAATCCATCTTGGCAGCAAATGCCACGGCGCATGTTAAGACACAGGGTCATACAGCAGTGTGCCAGGCTAGCCTTTAATGTCTCAAACGTAGAGCAGTTTCTAGAAAACCCTTCTGGAAAAATTAACTTACTTCACAATGAACTGAATAAAAGTCGAATGAATATCTTAAAAGAAAATTTACTGAGTAAGAATGCTCTCAAATCTAATTAATTTTGATTGATTTGATCCAAAAAATCTTGATATGTACTCACCAATCCATCGACCAAATTAATCTTAGCCCGCCAGCCCATTCCTTTGAGTCGTTCACTATTCATTAGCTTTCTAGGCGCTCCATCTGGTTTTGTTGAGTCGAAAGTGATTTTTCCTTGATAACCAACTGTCTCACTAATAACCTGCGCCAATTCTTTAATAGTGATATCCGAGCCAAAGCCAATATTGATATGATTTTGCATAGGCTTTGTATGTTGATCATAAATTGACTTATCTAATTCCATTATAAAAAGAGATGCTGCAGCCATATCATCGACATACAAGAATTCACGCATCGGCGTTCCCGTTCCCCAAATTACCACGTCTGGTAAATTTTTCCCTTTAGCCTCATGAAAACGTCTAATTAAGGCAGGAATTACATGACTGCTTTCAGGATGGTAATTATCCCCTGGACCATAAAGATTTGTTGGCATCACTGATCTGTAATCAACCCCATGAGATTGACCATACTGACGGTTATAACTTTCGCATAATTTAATACCTGCAATCTTTGAGATGGCATATGGTTCATTTGTGCTTTCCAATTTACCAGTCAAAAGAGCCTCTTCAGACATTGGCTGTGGCGCCATCCTTGGGTATATACAACTAGAACCTAAAAAAAGGAGTTTTTTTACTCCAACCATAAATGCCTGATGAATTACATTGGTTTGTACCATCAGATTCTCATAAATAAAATCAGCAGGATATTTATTATTAACATAAATACCTCCAACCTTAGCCGCTGCCATGAAAACTTGATCAGGCTTTTCTTTTTGAAAGAACTCAGCTACAGCTTGTTGATTACACAAATCTAACTCTGCGTGAGTACGAGTCACAATATTGAAAAACCCTTTGGCTTGCAAATGGCGAACAATTGCCGATCCCACCATGCCTCGATGTCCAGCCACATATATTTTTAAATCACTATTCATGTTCAAAATTCATTGCTATGAGTCAAATTAATTTTCTTTACGAACATGAACAGCATAACCATGATTCTTTAATAAAGCATGCTGTTTAGCTTGCTCTAAGTCATACGTCACCATTTCTTGCACCATTTCGTCTAAAGTAATTTCAGGAATCCAACCTAATTTTTGTTTAGCTTTGGTGGGATCACCCAATAAGGTTTCAACTTCAGTCGGTCGAAAATAATGAGGATCCACTCTCACAATCACATCCCCAACTTTTAATGCAGGAGCATTATCACTATTGATACTCAATACTACAGCATGCTCATTAGTACCTTGACCCTCAAACTTTAAAACAATCCCTAATTGAGCTGCAGTTTTTTCAATAAATTGTCGAACAGAATACTGAACACCTGTGGCAATCACAAAATCTTCAGGTTGCTCTTGTTGCAACATCAACCATTGCATACGAACATAATCTTTGGCATGCCCCCAATCACGCAAAGCATCCATATTACCGATGTACAAACATTGTTCCAAACCTTGAGCAACATTGGCTAAACCACGAGTAATTTTTCTCGTAACAAATGTTTCACCACGGCGAGGACTTTCATGATTGAACAAAATACCATTACAGGCATAGATACCATAAGCCTCACGATAGTTAACGGTGATCCAATAAGCATAGAGCTTTGCAACAGCATAGGGAGAGCGGGGATAAAAAGGGGTAGTCTCTTTTTGAGGGATTTCTTGCACCAGACCATAGAGCTCAGAAGTGGATGCTTGATAGAAGCGTGTTTTCTTTTCCAAGCCCAAAATACGAATAGCCTCTAAGACACGAAGTGTCCCCATACCATCCACATCCGCAGTATATTCAGGTGACTCAAAAGAAACCGCTACATGACTCTGCGCACCCAGATTATATATTTCGTCTGGCTGAGTTTGTTGAATAATACGCGTGAGATTTGATGAGTCGGATAAATCACCATAGTGCAACACAAAATTACGATGGCTCATATGAGGCGCCTGGTAAAGATGATCTACACGGTCCGTATTAAATAAGGATGCACGACGCTTAATACCATGAACAATATAGCCCTTTTCCAGTAAAAACTCTGCAAGATAAGAACCATCTTGCCCAGTCACACCAGTGATTAATGCAATTTTTTGTTTGCTTGTATTTTTAGCCATCGTTAAATCAATCATTTATTTATTACTCCGACCATAACTATCTTCAAAGCGAATAATATCGTCCTCCCCCAAATAATCACCGGATTGGACCTCAATCATTTCTAGATCATTTTCACCAGGATTTTCTAAGCGATGTTTTGCCCCAATTGGTATATAGGTAGATTGATTTTCTTCTAGAAAAAATATATTTTCTCCATTAGTCACTTTTGCGGTTCCCTTGACCACAATCCAATGCTCAGCGCGATGGTGATGCATCTGTAAACTTAAACTTGCGCCTGGTTTAACAGCAATCCGCTTTACCTGAAATCGCTCACCCATATCAATTGAATCAAACCAACCCCAAGGCCTGGCAACTCGACGATGACTAACTGCTTGCGCCTTACCCTCTTGCTTAAGCTGAGCCACCACATCTTTGACCTGCTCGACTTTTTCAGAAGACACCACCAATACTGCATCTGGGGTATCCACAATCAATAAATTATCAGTTCCCAGTGCCACAACAGGTCGATAGGGTGCATTGATATAAGTATTTTTAGATTGAATCGCCAAACCTTGACCATGAATTCGGTTATCTGATTCATCAGCAGAAGACAAAGCAGCTACAGAATTCCAACTACCCACATCACTCCATACACCTCTAAATGGAATTACAGCTACTTTTTCAAAATGCTCCATCACAGCATAATCAATTGACTCAGATCGACATGCTAAAAAAGCATCCTTATTGGGACGAATAAAATCCCCATCCACTTCGGCTAACTTCATAGCAAGCTCCGAAGCCATCAAAATATCTGTGGCATGTTTATTAAGTGCATCCTTAAGCACCGAAGCTTGGCATAGAAAAATACCAGCATTCCAGAGATAATCACCTGATAACAACATAGCTTGCGCTTTATCAATTGAAGGCTTCTCGACAAAAAGGTTTACTCCAAAAATTAATTCAGTGTCCGTCTTCAAACCATCTAATTGATTCCCTTGTTGAATATAACCGTAAGCAGTGCTTGGGAAGCTTGGCGACACCCCAAAAGTCACGATATAACCTGAGCGTGCTGCTTCAACCCCAGAGTAGATTGTTGAAAGGAATGTATCAACATCTGGCACATAGTGATCGGACGGCAAAAAGAGTAGCAAATCTGAATCGACAATACCAGGCATGAAAGCAGCACTTGCCATTGCAGCTGCTGTATTACGACCAGCCGGCTCTAAAAGAATAGAAGCATCGAGATAATCTGATGCTTCTTTTAATAACTCTTGGACAAAAAAACGATGCTCATTATTAGCAACACAAATTAATGTCCCCATTGATTTGACTCGACGTATCGTCAAACTCAAAAGACTCTGTCCATCAATCAAAGGAACAAACTGCTTAGGCAAAGATTCTCTCGACAGGGGCCACAATCTTGTGCCAGAACCACCACATAGGATAATTGATTTAATTGTTGCCGACATATAAATAATTTCTAAGAATTTGACGGAGCACCATGCAAAGCTGCAACGATTTTATGCACAGCAATATTTACTGAAAATAATTCATCAGCAAGGGATGAACATCTTAATTTAATTAATGGATCAACATCAATTTGCAACAATAAATCCTGCGCAGCCTTGGCAACATCAATAACTGATTCCTCAGTACAAACTATCCCAACTTTGTAATCTTTAATTAAATCAATAAGATCATTGCCAGGGTTCACAATTGCTAAAACTGGAATGCCAGCCTGCATGTATGACAGAAATTTACCCGGTATATTATGGGTTTTGTGTCTCACGTCAAGAGCAACCAGGCCAACATGACATTGGTTATACAACGTAATAATTTCGCTAGGATCAATCTCATTATAGAAAAGAGTATTTTGCAAATCATGCTTTCTAGTAACCTCTTTAATCATTTCAAAATGAGCGCCTCTACCAATAAAAATGAACCCTACAGAGGGTAAATCTCTAAAAAAAATAATTAAATTCATTAAAAAAGAAACGTTTTGGGCGACACCAACATTCCCCGCATATATAAAAATCTTTCTATTTGCCAACTTTGTTTTAGATATGTTTATATGACACTCAGCATCATTTCGAATAGAGACCCAATTATTTAAAACTTCAATTTTTTTATTAGAATTTAAAACCCATTTTGGTAAACAAAATTTGTTGCCCTTAGATTGTATTCCGATTACATCAGCAACCGCATACTGATACCAAGCCATTAATTTAAAAAATAAATATGCTAATCCTTTACGCATTAAACCAAGATCAATAACCCAGTCCGGGAAAATGTCGCGAATGATCAAATATGTTTTACAACTATTTTTTTGTTTTAAAAAATGTGTAAATGGGGTTAAAAAGATTGTTGGCGAATACCAAACAACCCCATCAAATTGAGTTGAAACAGAACTTGGCATATTGAGCATCATCAAGTAAGGCAGCATAAATTCTGCAAATACCCTTCTAATGTACCCCACATCTTTTGTGCGGAATGCCCTTAATCTAACTAAAGTAACCTGACCACTTATTTCTACTTTATTTTTCTGATTAATCTCCGAATCAGGAACATAAATAGTTAAGTCATGACCTTGTTTTGAAAACTCATTTGATAAGTCTTTAATTTGAATTGCCGCTGAGTTTCTTAACGGGGGATATGAGTCTGCTATTAATGCTATTCGCATAATATTTTAATACTTTTTCCAGATAACTTGATTCACATAATTAGTGTAGCTATGAATAATACGAACCACCTTTTCTGAAACATTGGGAGAGCAGTAATTTAGAGCAGTCTGAAGCCCCCGATTTTCTCCCCTTGGCTGATCAGCCAAAATCATCAGACCTTGTTGAACTCGCTTCAAATCCAACCCAACCATCATCACTGCCGCCTCTTCCATCGCTTCTGGTCGCTCGTGAGCCTCACGTAAATTCAAAGCTGGAAAATTTAAAATTGATGACTCCTCATTTATGGTTCCACTATCAGACAATGTGACTCGCGCAGACATCTGTAACCGCACATAATCGCAAAAACCGAGTGGTTGGAGGAGTTTAATATTCTCATGAAACCTCACATCTCCACATTGAATTCTATTTCTTGTTCTAGGATGGGTAGACACAATCACAGGCAAGTCGTAATCGGCCGCAATAGAATTGAGAATATTAAGGGCTTTATTAAAATTTTCAGGCGAGTCTATATTCTCTTCACGATGCAAGCTAACAACGAAAAAATTATTTTCTTTAATCAATAGCCGATCCAATATATTCGATGATTCAATTTGAATACGATAATGATTTAGAACCTCAAACATGGGGCTACCAGTCTTAATAATCAAATCCGGTGGTAAACCCTCGTTCAAAAGATAATCTCTAGCAATATCACTGTATGTTAAATTAACATCAGACACATGATCGACTATGCGCCGATTGATTTCCTCTGGAACACGCATATCAAAGCAACGATTCCCCGCCTCCATATGAAAAATTGGGATTTTGCGTCTTTTAGCAGGTATTACTGATAAACAACTGTTTGTATCCCCCAAAACAAGCATTGCATCTGGTTTGACTTTCGATAAAACCTCATCGATTGCCATGATGATTTTGCCAATAGTGTCAGCTGGATTTTCTGAGCCTTTCGCACAATCTAAAATGTATCCTGGTTTGCGAAGACTCAACTCATTAAAAAAAACTTCATTTAACTCATAATCATAATTCTGCCCCGTGTGAACCAATGTATGCTCACAATATTTATCCAATAAATTTAATATTCGTGATAGCCGAATAATTTCAGGTCTAGTGCCAACAACAGTCAATACTTTAAGCTTTTTCATAACACCAAAACCTCACGAGAAATTGAATCTGGATTATCTCTATCAAAAACCTCATTTGCCCACAACATTACATAAGCATCAGCTTCACCCAAGTTTGTAATATCATGAACCCAACCAGGAACACTCTCAACCACTTTCATTTGCTGTGAAGAAATTTCAATTTCGTAGGTTTCATTGCTCATCAAGTGCCTAAATCTCATCCTTACCCTGCCATTTAAAACCAAAAATTTTTCAGTTTTACTGTGATGATAATGAGAGCCTCTCGTCACACCTGGATGAATCATTAAAAAAGAAAATTGCCCGGAATCATGAGTTTTTAAAATCTCAACGAATAGGCCACGATCATCTTTATACTGCGGAAGGCTATAAGAAAAATTAATTGGCGATAAATAACTTATATAAGTTGCGTACAATGCCCTCAAAAATCCAACGCCAACTTTTTCAGTTACCAAATTAGTTCGAGATTGTTTGAATGACAAAATATATTGAGAAAGTTGCTTCAAAGAGACCTGATATATAGGCTCAACCTCCCCCCAATATAGCCCGGCACGCCGTTCACCCAAGGAATTTATTAAAACTCTTATGACATCGTCAATATATACAAGATCTATTTTTTTTAAATGATCATCAATTTTTATTGGCAAATCATTTATGACGTTGTAGCAATAGGTCGCAACTACTGAATTATAGTTAGGTTTACACCATTTACCAAATACACCCGGTAGTCGATATATGACAGCTGAGTTACCAGTTTGAGAAGTTAATTTTTCAATTGCTTTTTCACACAAATACTTACTCTGACCATACACCGTATTATTATTTGCCTGCTTAGAGGAAGTGAAGATCAATGGGATATTACGATCACTATCCTGAATTAACTGACATAGTTTTTCTGTCAGGAGAGTATTGTTAGTATAAAAATTTACCGCTTCTTCGGCTCTATTTTCACCCGCTAAATGAATAATTGCATCAGATTGTCGGAGCAACTCATTTAATTTCTCATGACTATCGCCACGCACAAAAGGCAAAATACATATGTGCGGTAATTCGCTTAATCTAACGCACAAATTTCTTCCGATAAAACCATCAGCTCCAGTGACTAAAATATTTAAGTTCTTTTTAGCCATGGAATTTTTCTAGCGAAAGATCTTCACCACGTTTAATTGCTTGAATAAGTGGCAAACTTGCCAGCAACTCAACAACATCATTTACATCCAAGCGAGTTGCATTGTGTGAGTTATAGTCGACAGCCTCAGAAATTTTCACCTCGCCTTCAATTGTGAATTTTCCATAATTCAAATCACGCAAATCTGGTGGAATTCTAAAATACCGCCCCAAGTCATGAGCAGCAACCATCTCTTCACGTGTTAATAGTGACTCAAATAACTTTTCACCATGGCGCGTTCCTATTACTTTCAATTTGGGATTTGCGACACCAAATAAATTAAACAAGGCTTCAACCAATACACAAAGCGTGGCTGCTGGTGATTTCTGCACATAAATATCTCCCGGCTCACCATGCTCAAAGGCAAAAAGAACAAGATTAACTGCATCATCCAGTGTCATCATGAATCTTGTCATTTCTAGATCGGTTACGGTGACTTCTCGCCCAGCAAGAATTTGGCTTATAAATAGTGGAATAACTGACCCCCTTGAAGCCATTACATTCCCATATCTTGTAACGCAAATTGTTGTAGAGTTGGTCTCTCGTGATTTAGCGATCGACACTTTTTCCATCATCGCCTTACTTATCCCCATAGAATTAATTGGATATACAGCTTTATCAGTGCTTAAACATATAACTCGTTTAACGCCACTAGAAATTGCAGCTTCAAGAACATTTTCAGTACCCAATATATTTGTTTTAACGGCTTCCAATGGGTAAAAATCACAAGATGGCACCTGCTTTAACGCTGCAGCATGAAAAACATAATCAACCCCCCTCATGGCAGACCTTATGCTGCCATAATCACGTACGTCACCAATATAAAACTTAAGTTTAGGATTGCTAAACTTGCGACGCATATCGTCTTGTTTTTTTTCATCTCTACTAAAAATTCTAATTTCTGCAATGTCAGAATCTAAAAAACGCTGTAAGACAGCCCCCCCAAATGAGCCAGTCCCACCAGTAATTAATAAAACCTTATCAGTAAACATTAAACAAGCCCAACCTAAAATTAAGTTAACAATTTATATTTTAATAAAACCAAAGTAAAAATCTAAAAAAATAAAAATCTATGCAATACTAAAAAAATTAATTATAGTAATAATTAGTAATCATTTTGAAAAATATCTCAGAAATATCAAATTAATAAATTACTATATTTACTGCCGCCAAAATTATTCATCAACATAGTTTATAATTTTTTTTGGACACAAAATTACAAGATCATTAAATTTAATTTTTTAAGAAATACAGTTACCACTGAATATATTAGCCTCTTAATGATTTAAATTTCATAAAAATTCTACTCAAATAAAATTTATATGGATTATTTATTGGCAATGAACGATAAAAAAATCTTTGAAATTCAGATTCATTAATCATGCAAGGATTTTCTCTATAAACAGCATTAAATAATTTAGTCAAACCAGCATCTTTTTCGGATGGGAAATGAAGAAATATATATTTTATATTCTTAAATGGCATCTTTAAAAATTTAATTGTAGTCCATACTCTGAATATCGCTCTTGGAATAGTATTAAAATTTTTATAAGCATGGTATAACGTTAAAACATGCTCTTCAGTATATATATTTTTAGAATAAATTGATGATCTAATAGTTGAAAATTCATTTTGAAATGAAAATGCCTGCCTCTTACTAAATGAAAAAAATTCACCCCCTATTAAATCCTTAATCTTCAATCTAGTCCCAAATATTTGAAAGGCTATTTCTTCAAGATTTGATATTTTTAAATCATGAAAAACCTCATCATTAGAAAAAATATTTTTCGATATATAAGCAATAGGTCTAATTGAATTATCCAAACTTTTAAATATAGTTTTAGCAGAATCACAACTAACAACATCGGTATCAAGCAAAATAAATCTATCATCCTTCAAAAATAAATTGCTTTTTAATATAAAATTTATAACATCAAAGAAAAAGTTTACTGTAGCCCACTTGCATTTATTTCTTTTGGTCAATTCCAAATTATCATAAATTATGACACCCATGCCCTCTATTTCTTTTCTAAAAGGAAAATCCTTTATATTAGTAAATAAAATATATTCGATACCATTATTTTTATTAAATACTATTGCACTAAAAAAGAAAACATATACGGTTTTCCAATAAATTAAATTTCTGGACTCGAGGTCAGAAAATAAATTTCCATAAGTCGCTCCCATATCTATGCAATCGTGATAAAAATAAGTTGCGATGTATTTTTTCATATTATTAATCTACAACTAAAATTAAGAAGATTGCTTTGTTCCGAGCCACAAATTATAGTTGTCCTGATAAGCTTTACGATTTTCTTTTAAGTAATAATTTTGTGCATATGCTAATGCGGCTTGTCGATGTTTTAATTTTGTCTTATCATCAAATTTAGCCCATTTATTAACTATATCAACCCAGTCATCTATTGATTTTAGACTCAATATCTTAATAGCTTCTTGATTTTCGTCTGGCAACCATGGTGTATTAGGACTTAGTAATACACAAGTACCCGATGATAATGACTCAAAAATTACATGTCCAAAATTTTCACCCAAGGTAGGTAAAATGAATATATCATGTTTAGAAAATATGGCGGCAACATCTTCTTGATTAACACCCCCCTGATATGAAACTTTAACATTACTTGACATATTATCTATTCTTTTTTGGCATACTTTCCAATAGTTCAGATCTTCGATTGGCCCATAAATATTAAACTGAACATCAAAAGTCACTTTTGATAATATTTTTAACACAAAATCAAGCTTTTTAATCGGCGTAACTCTTGATAAATATATTATTTTCAATATTTTAGAGACGTCATTTAATCCCCGATTAATATGTGGAATATTAGATTCAGAAATTTTTGGAAGTAAATCAGGCGCTATAATAATATGAGAATCCCCCAATGCTGTGGATATATCAGCGGACTCTATTTCACTAGAAGCTTGAAATGTAATAGGAATAAATCTCTTAAAAAACTTATATAAAATTATGTAGATTTTTTTCTTGAATGGTTTGATAGATAAAGCTCCGCATGAAAACTCTCCCCTAGGAGCTAGCACTATTTTCGGGGTTTTTATACCGCTCAATAATAATATGGCAATTGGTAAAAATGTCATTGCAGGACTAAAGAAGCTATTTAAATATATAGCATCATGTGGTGTATTTTTAATCAAATGTCTTAGCCCAAAAAATGAAATTGTCTTGGGAGATGCATAGAAAATCCTAACACCCCTATATAAACTCCATTGATTTACTGGCACCCCCGCATAAGCGGCTTTATCATTCAAGTCTCTATCACGAGTTATGATTTGAAACTCTATTTCTTTCAAATGTTCTACCATAGTTGCAAGAGTTTTTATGGGGCCACCTGCCTTATAGCCAGGCAAATAAAAATCCATAAAACATAATACTTGCAAGCTAATACCCCCTCATACCTTGGATACCAGACTCATACTAGGCTTCTTACACTCGACTGCAATAGCATGATGAAACTGGTATTTTTTTTCAGGCAATAGAAACATCGGATCTTTTGAAACACCAAGCTCAAACTTTCTAATATCAACAAAACCATGAGCACTTAAGGCAGCTGAGATACTAGGGTAATCCCACATCCATTGATGTCTATTATTTGAGAATGCCTCTGTCAAACGAAATTTCATGGTAGACCTTGATCTCTCCAAGCCCATGAAAGTTCCTTTATTAAATTGAATCGCTGCAGTTGACTTAATTAAGGGATCAGGAGATTTAATCAATTTCTGATATTCTTCAATATAATTTTCCAGATCTGGCAAAATCATTCGAAAAACCCCATTTGGCTTTAAATAATTAAATGAATTATTTAACGCTACAGAAAAATCACAATAAGATAAATGCTCTAAGGTGTGGGAACAAAAAAGCCCATCGACACTATTTTCGCTTACAGGTAATCCCTTCACAATATCTCCATACATCACATTTTTATCAAAAATGCAATTTAAATATGGACGTAGTAATTTACCTATAAATGGAATATTTTGAATAAACAAAGTTGGAGAGGCATCAAAATTATCCCAATAATCTATTGCATTTGAACCCGATCCATACTGCACATATTTCTTCATTTGCATGCTATCACTCCATCTGCCTATTTCTTAGCCATGACTCAGGAGCTTTATTACTTAAATCACTGGTAAAGTTTAATACGTTTAATAAATAATTAGCTCCACTGTCAGCAGATAAACATTCTCCCCACTCCATCAAATGACGGCGAGACTCATCAGAAATTTTTCCTTTATTTAGCACCCGCAATATTTTTTCTTCTAAATCAACTAAATTACCATTCATAAATACGCCCCCACACCTGCTAGCATTTACCACGCCAGCAGCACCGCAAGCATCACTACATATAACCTGCGTTCCCACCATGATTGCCTCTGAAACAACAACCCCCCAACCATCATGCCTGCTGGGCAAAACCAAACAATCAGCTTTAGAAATTTCCATCGGAATGCTATTCATAGGTAATACGCCCAACCACTTAACCTTTCCAGACAGCAAGGCATCTGCCTTTTCTTTTAATTTAGACTCTAACTCTCCCTGTCCAACCACAATCAACTCAAAATCATGCTTAATTTTAGATAAAACTTCAATAAGAATATTTAAACGCTTTCTCTCAATTAAATTTCCGACAAATATAAAACGAAAAATTCCCGGATTATATGAGACGTACTGTGAAATATTTTTTTTTAAAAAATATGTAAACGGAAAAATTTTCTCCGCGGGCACGCCACGATTTAAAACCCAACCACCAGTTTTATAGCCGATTGCAAGAACCCCTTGAAAAGTTCTTTTTCTACTCATGAATAGACGAAAATACTCAAACCTTTTTAAGAGCCCAAGATACCCAGAATCATCTACCGTCTCCATAATGATCCAATATCGTAAGCCACGCTTTATTAATCTGCTTGTAGCAAAACCTACTAGACTGTTGCTCCTCAAACCTTGACATATGTGAATTGAATTAATTGGGGCATTAGAAATTACTTTATGAACATCATTCTTATTGTTGACCAATTTTAATGCAACGGCATTTAAATTAGGGGTTGACCATCCCAAGTTAACCCTATCTGATGTAATTAAATTCTCAGCAACATAGGTAATATTACATCCCGCTCTAGACATAGCCACTGCTAGATCTACCATATGAGGAGTTACAATTTTCTGCCAAAAAAAAATGTTCATATTTAAAAAAGCAACCTAAGAATCTATAGAACTAATTAGAAATAAACTTAGTTAACCTCAAACCAATAGTATTTTGACTGAATTGTTCAAATGCATTTTTTTGGCCTAATTGAGCTATCTTTTGCATCTCTTCTGAATTTGAAAATAACTTCATGAACGCATTTACAAGACAATTAGAAGTTGACTCACTTAGAAAAACTGCGCAACTAGAATCAAATAAATCTGGAACATCACTTGCCTTAGTTGATATCAGTAGCAATCCATTTGTTGTGATCTCAATCACCTTAGACGGGAATGTAGTATTTGTAATATCGCTATCGGGCATCTTCAAACACAATCCAACATCACAGGATCTAATTTGATTTAGATATTCACTGTGCGTCAATGTTTTTTTATAGGTTACTTGAACATTTGACCCGGAGCAATATGCTTGAAGTTTTTCAATCCTATCCACTCCACCAAAACCAGTTATAACAAACTCAATGCGATTATTTGTAATACTCAAGATATTTACAAGTTGTTTTACTGAGTCACAAAATAGATCTAGACCAGTTTCCGGAATCAAAGTTCCTGAATATATTACTTTTACAAGACGACTACTTAAAAATTTTTTTGACGGCTTAAATTCAAGATCAGATCTAATTGATCCATGAATAATGCATGCGTCCTCCACACCCAAACGTTTAGCTAATTTATTTGAAACCACAATTTTTTTAGATGAAGTAAACATCATAAAAAAATGAAAAATTTGCTTATCGAGCCAATGGAAGAAACCCCTTTCATCATGACGAGGGATATCTTCAATATCAAGAATTGGACGAATTCCTCTGAGACATAAAACAATTAAGCCCAATAAATATTCAAGTGCGTGATTGTACAAAATCACAATATCCCCAGGCTTAACAACACGTAAACAAAACCAACCAAAATAAATCATTGATAAAATTTTTCTACAGTAAGCGTTAGCCACTGTTGGGAAAATTATCTGAGGCATTTTCTCACCCCTAATCATTAGCCCTGATGCAAATCGTATTTTATTAAAGCGTCCCAATACGGGCATAGTAACTAGAAATGCCCTAAGACCTTGTTGACGAATAGCTTGAATGACCGCTGTCATTTTATTTGCTGCAGCAGCCACAACTATTGAACTATCTATTCTATTCGCATAATTATTTGTGTTGATCATTCCACAATAAAATACTCGAGACCGAGTTAACTTATTCATAAGTTTTCTTTACTATTGCCGGGTTTCCTGCAATTAAGGAATTTGCTGGATAACGCCCCGAAACAACAACTGAGCCTGCAGCAACCACAGACCCAGAGCCAATATAAACATTTGGCAATATTATTGCCCCAGTGCCAATCCACACCCCATCATCAACTTGAATATTACCTATACAACCATCCCCAGCACGACGGCCTTCATCTCCCAATATATGACTGCCGCACATAAATAAAACTTTGGGAGCCACATCACATTTTTTTCCAATACTTACAAAAGAATTATCTGGAACATAAAACTCAGTTGCAATCCCCAACCAAGTCCCTTCCCCCAAAGAAATACCACCGCCACCATAAATTTTTATTCTTGATGTAATTTTTACACTAGAACTAATAAGAAAACCTGCTTTTATGTAAACCCATCTTTTTTGCTCAAATAATTTGACAGGTGGAAATAACCCGCTAAGCAGATTTAACAGAAAGCGGATTAGCTTCATTTTTTATGCGCCAAAAAATAAATCACACTAATCAACTTTCCTAAGATGGCTTTCATACTGCACTTTGTAAACTACAAATATCGATAGGATAATAATTAAGCTCCAATATATATTGTATATATATGGCCTTTGAAGTAATGTTAAAAAAATAATTAGTGCTGAAAAACGCAGTTTTTTAACATAAAAAAAACTGGCATACAGCAACCAAAGTTCCAATATTAAATAGGGAATCCAAACAAAAATTCCGTATCCGTAATATATGGAAAATGGATTTGAACTTTGATCAACACTGTCAGTCCGATCTTCAACCCCCCTTAGAGTCATATCTAAATTAACAATATCTAAAAACTCATACACTTGGACAGAGCGACTATCGCCAGACAACCTTCCATCCACAAATTCAATTGCGCTTATTCTTGACACAAAAAATGTTTCAATAATATCGGGGAAAAATGAATCATTAAGAACAATAAAAAGAACCGCAAGAGTAGTAAGTAAATATGATAATTGTCTTACAGTGGATTTATATATAAAAAATAAAATTGTAATTAAAAATAAAATAAATGATCCAGTAACAAGTCCACCAAGAAGCAAAATGTATGAATGCATGCGCCCCCGTCCAAACGCTTCATTAATTGAAACAATTAATGTGATAAACATAGCTAGCGCACCCGGCTCATCAAAAATACCAGCGGGCCTAATTAAGCTCCCATTAACACTATTAGTAAAGGTTGTAAAAAATAGAAAAACCTCTCGCCCACCCTGTAAGGTTAATGTTTTAGAAATCACTCCCCCACTTAACGCATACAAAAAACCAATAATAGAAGTAAAAACTAGAGCATATGCAATTGCAATCTGATATTTAAGCGCTTCCTTGCTGGTCAAAAAATTCCACCCACAAGAAATCACTACTAGACTTGTGGATACACATGCAACCATTAATATCTGACTTAATTTACCAGAAAAAAAAGAGCCAACTAATCCAAAAATAAGTAATGCAAACACTATTTGTAAGATATTTCGACTAATGTTTAGTTCATTAAATTGATAAAGAAGATAAATACTTATTAATGTAAGCGTCGCAAAAAGTATCCTAACATCAATATCAAAATAGCCCTGGAGAACGTAGGAGGGAAGCAATACAAAGGCTGAAGCTACAAAAAATATTGTAGTCGACATAACTTGCTGTTCATTATTTGAATTTACAGTCATAAAGTCAATTCTTACCCCAACAATCTCGTCGCAATGAAAAATTTTCTAAGATGACCGTCAACTTTTTCTCAGAAATTAATCTATCAGCATCAATGGTTTTTATTCTTTTTCTACCATTTTCAATTAACCTCTCTACCACTTCAGAATCTCTACAACTAAACATTGCTTTCGCTAAATCACTTGCATCGTCAGGATTAATCAATATGGCAGCATCCTGAGCTTGATTTATCAAGTGCGATGAATAGATCAATGGCTTATCTAACATCCAAGCTTCAATTGGTGGTAAGTTAGTTGGTCCAAAATATGTTGGCATAACAATTGCGAGAGATTTTTTATACAACACCTTAAGGTCCTCAGCTGGAACAAACCCCAGAACTTTTATCTGGGACCCTAAATTTTTCTCCTTAATTTGGTTAAGAATATAGTCCAAGTTACCATAATCTTTTCCTGAAAATACAACTTTTGGCATCCATTTATGCTGCTCTCTCAAAATAACTAACGCTTGAAGTATGCGTATATGGTTCTTGTGTGGCCAAAATTGGCTAGGATAATAAAAGTATCCTTCTTGCATATCATATTTCTTGAAGACCACTTTCTCATTCGACGCAAATCGGTCCTCAAAATAGGGTGTGGGCGAGAATGGCACTGCCAAGAATCTTGCTCTATCTACACCATAAATTTTTGCCGCGAGCGCTGATAAATTTTCTGAATCCGTAATATTCAATAAAGCCAAACCAAGATTATTTTTGTAATTATTCTCACGTATAAAAAAATTATTGAATGACCTAACTTCAGGAAATTCTGGACTCTCTCGATGACATAGGTCCCACAGAGTATTAATGTAATTTAATTTTTGCAATGCCCCACATAATTCTCCTGGAGCAACAAAATACACCAAATCACAACCTCGACTTATTAGCTTTTTCTCCAAAGGGCCCAAAATTTTCAATCTAAGCTGAATACTTTGCCAAATTACATTTTGGGAGAATTTTGCCAAAAATCTATCTATAAAAGTAATCCTAATTAAGGTTACTTTTATAGATAGTTGACGCAAAAATTCAGCATTACTCTTTTGCGTTACAAAAACCTCAAAAATAAATTTTTCTCTGCAGATACTTTTCATCTGAATAATTGCATTTAGTGCCTGGTCAACCCCTCCACCAGAGCCTACAGAGTTGTTAAGCACAGCAATTATTTTCATATCATTATTTCTCTTAATGCTTTGGCTGAGGACTCAATTTGCTCGCAGCTTAAGGCAATGCCACTTGGCAAGTAAAATCCTCTCTCATATAAATCTTCTGCTATTGGATAATTTTTTTCGCAACCAGAAAAACACCCAATTTTTTTTAATGCAGGCTGAAGGTGCATCGGGTAAAAGAATGGTCTAGTACCAACTCCCATTGTGGCAAGTTGTTCCATAACGCTAGCAACCGTCAAACCAGTTGATTTTTCTAAGAGGACCCCGTAAACCCAATAAATGTTATCAGCATAATCAGTGCTTTTTAGCGGTAACTGCAAACCAGGCACCCCCTGTAAATGCTGCGTATAAATTGAACCCATTACACGTTTTCTATGCACAAACTCATCTAGTCTTTCTAATTGCGCCAACCCTAATGCTGCTTGCAAATTAGTCATACGCAAATTCCAACCTAAACGCTCATGAATAAAACGTTTACCAGATTGAAAACAGAGGTTCCGCAAACTGCGACAAGTTTCAGCAAGAACATCGTCATCAGTTAAAACCATACCTCCTTCGCCAGTTGTTACATGTTTATTGGGATAAAAACTAAATGTACTAAGATCTCCAAAACTTCCACAGGGCATAGATTTATATGTTTGCCCATGCATTTCAGCGGCATCCTCAATAATCTTTAATCCATAGCGATTTGCAATATCAATAATTGGATCCATATCTGTCGGCAAACCATAAATATGCACCACCAAGATTGCTTTAGTCTTTTTAGTGACCCTTTCCTCAATATGGTTCACGTTCATATTCCATGTAATAGGATCGCTATCAATCAAGACTGGTGTGGCACCAGAACGAACTATTTGGAGAATACAAGAAATAATTGTAAAACTCGGAAGTATTACTTCATCCCCAGGACCTATACCAATTGAATCAACAGCTAGATCTATAGCTGCCGTTCCATTACTAACTGCAACGCCATGTTTTCGACCATGACGTTTAGCAAACTCTTTTTCAAATCTCTCAACAAAAGGGCCTTCGGAGGATACCCAACCACTTTCTATACACTCTAAAAGATATTTTTTTTCATTACCATCTAACAATGGCTGATTAACCGGGATAAAACTTGTCATCAACTAGATCTTTCTCAAAATTGCACACGCACCCCAAGTATCATCATTCACAGCCGCGGCAGATAAAAATTCTTCCACTCTGATCAACTCAAATCCGGAAATTGCAGCAAGGAGCTCAATTTCAGGCAAACTAAAATGCCTCATCGCATGTGTCTCATTGATGATTTTAACGACATCAGTCTTTAAATCTCGAACAAGTATTGTATAAGTCACATCAACACGATTTTCATTAACAAACATCTGAGGTTCGGCAATTCTTAAAATTTCGCACTCCTTATTGGACATTCGCTTAACTCTAATTTCTGGTTTTTGAGAATAAACAGCTGGGCTATACCAAAAATCAAAAATAAATAAGCCCCCAACATTTAAATGCTTAACGGCATTCAAAAATACAGCTTTAAGATCAGTATTACTTACTTGATAACTTATGACATGAAATAAAGATAAAACAGCATCAAATCTTTTATCTAAATCAATACTGCAAATGTTTCCTTGCTGACAAATAAAATTTTTAGATGTTTTTGCTTGAGCAACCATTTGGGCACTTTGCTCAATTCCATGAACTCGAAACCCACGATCAACTAGTATATTGGCATGACGACCAGTACCAGAGCCAAACTCTAGCAAATCAGCACCCTTTATTTTATTCTGCGAAAGAATTGTCTCTAAATAATTAACCTCATCATTATAATTTTTGTCACAATATAGAAGATCATAATATTGCCCATATTCATCAAACAGCAACGACATAAATTCTCCAGCAATTAACTGATACCACGAATCAAGCCTCAACCTTAGGTGTAATAACGAAAGTCGGCCTACTTAACATCATCTTAAGGGCGCATCAATTACCCTCAATTTTATACTTGATAGCATTCTCAGAAATCCCCAAAAAATGAGTTTTATCTGCATCACCAGCATAAGGGCCTTGTTTGACTTCGATTATTTCTGCATCCTCCAATATCTCGAACCCATGCCCCCCAAAAACTAATAGAAGAACATCCCCTGCTGATAAAATTCTACTTTCCAGGTATTTTTTTTGATTGTCATAAAAATCAACGCGAACTACTCCCGATCTAATGAAAAGTACCTCATTTGTGAATTCGACCTGCCTAGGGACTGAATTATGAAGGTGTGGATTAATGACATACCCACGAGGACGATTCATATATGCAAGTTGCTGAGAATATTCATTAGGCGTAAAAAATTTAATGCCAGTATCATGATAATTAGCGGGCAGAAGTATTGCGAATGTACGGCCCAAGTGTTCAATTTTTTCAATCATCACCCCCCCTTCTTTTCTTAAGTATTGTTAAGAACATTTAAACAATAACTGAATAAAATTAATTTATTGCACATTAGAATAGGCTATTTATAATTTTTTTCTTTAACAACTCCTCTTTAATTCCAACTAAGTCAATTATTCTTCGATCATTTAAAGAGGTTAACATTGCAATATCTGATGGATTAATGTGAGCAACCACAATAATTTCTGCGTGCCCGATAAGTTTATCAAAACTATCAACCATTACGTCATAAACAGAACCTAACTCAGCCTTAATTAGCTCAGAATTACGGCCAAATAAAATAGCCTTAGAAACTTTTTCATCATAAACTTTAACGCTATACCCTTGCTTTATTAGACTTTTAATAATTATTAAGGAGGGACTATTTCTCACATCATCAGTTCCCTGCTTAAAACTCAAACCTATAAAACCTATAGGCACGTCAATCTTTAACTCTTTAATAATTTCTACTGCTCGCTCTATATGGCAATCATTGCTTTTTTTTACGCTTTCCAATAAAGGAGCTGTGACCCCTGCACTCTTAGATAAAGATACCAACCCAGATAAATCCTTAGGTAAGCAGGCTCCACCATAAGGAAATCCAGGCTTTAAATAATATGGCGAAATATTTAAAATTTTGTCCTTGCAAAATAAGTCCATAAGCTCAAATGAGTTTATATTCAAAGACTTACATATTGCTCCGATTTCATTAGCAAATGCAACTTTTAATGCATGCCAAGAATTATTAACATATTTAATTATTTCGGCGGTATTTAATTGAGTATTAATAATTGGAGCATTAATTCCTGAATAAAGCTGCGCAACCATATAAGCGGCATCATCAGTATTTGCGCCAATTAATATGTAAGGCGGATTACAGTAATCGTTAATTGCGGTCCCCTCTCTAAGAAACTCTGGATTCGCAACGACAGAAAAATCTAAATCAGCTTTCTTTCCTGATATTGCAGTGATTTTGTTTGACAATAATTCACAAGTCCCAGGCTTTACAGTTGAGCGAATAACAACCAAACGATAGCCATCAACATTTGCAAGGGATTTGGCTATACCTTCAATCGCCGCATGTACATTACTGAGATCTAAATCTCCATTTTTTTGACTAGGCGTTCCTACTGTTATTAAAATTACTTCAGATTCAGATACAGCCCTCTGAACATCGCAGGTAGCTGATAACAGCTTACGATTCATTGCATCTTGATATAAATCATCTAACCCAGGCTCTAAAACAGTAGGACTTCCTTTACTAACGGACTCCACCTTATCCTGATTAATATCAACACCAATAACTTTATAACCAGCTTTAGCTAAGCACCCCAAACTAACACAACCAATGTAACCCAAGCCAAAAACACTCACAACGGATAAACTTCTTTTAATCACTCAGTTATTCCTTTTGCATATGCAATGATTTTTCTCGCTTCATCAACTTGAACTTCAAGACTATAGTCAGCCTTTACCAAAATCCTCAATTCACCTCCCAATTTTCTAGCGAAGTCAGGATTAAGTACGACCTTAATAATCGCCTCAGAAAATGAAAACTCATCATCAGCTATTAAAATATCTTTCTTATCTGTAACCCTTAGCCCTTCGGCACCAAGAGTAGTTGAGATACATGCCACAGCTGCAGCCCCTGACTCAACAATCTTAAATCTCGTACCCGACTCAAATTGAAGAGGCACTAAAGTAGCGATTGTATTTTTTAAATAAGGCAACACAGATCTTGGATTTCCAATGACAATAACCCTGTCATTTTTAATATTTGCTTGTGTTATGTCAGCATTCAGACCCACTATATACAAATGTAAATTTGGGATTACATCCCACACCAAGGGCATTACAGAGTTTCTCAACCAATCAGCTGCCATATCCATAGGACTGTGTTTATGCCCAAATGTACCAAGCAACAAAACATTAGGGGTCTCTATCGTCACACTAGGAGACTTTGATTCCTCAAATTCACTAAAATCAACAGTATTAGAAAATCGCATAATCTTAGATTTAATACTTGTCAAAGATTGATAATATAACTCGTCAACCTCCGACACTGCAGTCACAACATTTGCGCGCTTAACTAATATGTGCTCTTCATACCTTTTAATCATGCCCTTATAAAAAACTTTGATCCATCGTACTGGATTTTTAATCAACGGTAACTCTCGCAAAATAAATCTTGAATGAACTGCCTCTGTATCTCCAATTAGTACTCCTCGTGGAAAGTCAGATCGGATTTTTTTAAATACTGGAAATGCATGCTCAATAACTCGATCAATCCAAAATATCTTAACCCCCTCTCTTAAAGCATATTTTTTAATAAATCTAGCCTCAAGCGATGGGAATAAAGATGGAAAAATATCTCTTTTAACAAACCTAAAAATCCGCTCCAAAATTGGCGCTGCTCCTACAGAAATACTTCTAGGGCAAAATGAAATTTTGAATGAATGCACATTAAAAAAATTTAGTGCCTCTTCACTAAAATTACTTTTAGCTATATTGGTAATAATATGCAACTCGCAATTTTTATTAAGTGATTTTATTGCGTTGACTACGCTAAGCTCAGGGCCACCTTTAGGGGGATAGCTAAGTATAGGCGCATAGAAAATTATTTTCAGATTTTTTGAATTTAGATTCTCACTCATAATTTCCATAATTTTTTTTGTAGAAATGATTTTTCCCAAAGATAAATGTTAAATTTTTTCCAAATATTTTCTACCTCGTAGAGATTGATGGGAATGTTGTTATTTAGTATTTGATTTACGGATTTTGACAATAATTTAGGCTGAACTAGATTAGCTTCTAAAAAAGTACTGGATGCCATCTCATCAAGCATATATTCTTTTAATGGCCCGCGCAGCCAATCGACAATAGGTGGCGCAAAACCTTTTTTCTTTTTATTATTTAGGATGCTTTCCGGCAACCATGGCTTTCCAATATCTCTTAATATTGCTTTAGAAAAACCATTCCTAACTTTTGAATCCCAGGGTAAATTAAATGCTAATTCAACTATACGATAATCGAGTAATGGCATCCTTATTTCAACACCATTAATCATCGAATAGCGATCATAATTTCTGAGTAATGTTGGTAGGACTGTAATGAAAGATAATTCATATAGATGTCTACCAAGCGCATCCAAATTATCTGGATTTTTATAGGATGATCTTACGGAGTGAGTAAAAAATTTAAATATTTCATAGTAATTCATTGCGCCAAATTGATCGCTATCTGGGTAGATATTCCGATAAGAATCAACCACCATCTTCATTTTCAAAAAATTAGGGGATGCTGGAACTAAAGCATGCAAAACAGAAGTTTCGTACCCGCAAAATAACTCGTCACCGCCATGTCCATCAATTGCAACCTTTATGCCAGCATCTCTCATACCACGATACAAACATATGTGCGGAATCCAATTCACCTCATGAATCTCTTCAAACAGATATGCCCATCGCTCTATAGAATCAATGCTGACCGCAGGATTAACCTTAACCGCACTCAACCCGATTCCCAAATGATTCGCTACTGTTTTTGCTGCATTAGTTTCATCTATTTCACTATTTGGAAAACTAGCCACAAAAGCACTTTGAAAATTTTTCCCAAAAACACTCTGCCCATCTTGAGAATTAGCAACACGAGATATTGCGGCTGCAATCAAACTTGAATCTATTCCCCCACTTAACCCCGTACCCACAGCAACATCGGATCTAAGTCGCAATCGAACTGAATCCAATAATAAATCACTCATTCTCTCGATTTGCTCAGAGTAAGTTCCAAGAAATTTAGACGAGTGATGAATTGACCAATATCGCTCTTTTTTAAGATTGCCGCCGACAAAATAAGCATAGTGTGCCGCTGGGAACCTATAAATCCCGTCAAACAAACTATCATCAGTGGCTTCATACAAGTATGATCTATCACACATTGTCTGAAAGTTTTCTGACGGCTTAACATCTTTTAAAAATGGAAGTAACGCTTTTTGCTCAGAGGCAAAAGCAAAAGTATTTCCATTGCAAACATAAAATAATGGCTTTTTGCCCATCCTATCACGAGCCAAGAACAGTTCCCTAGAATAAGAATCCCATATGGCAAAAGCCCACATTCCATTGAGATGATTGAGGCAACCATGTCCCCACTTGGCGTAAGATGCGATTAATACTTCAGTATCTGAATTTGTTTTAAACAAATATCCAAAAGACTCAAGTTCTTTTCTTATTTCTAAATAGTTATATATTTCGCCATTAAAAACACAATGGTATCTATCAAGATAATGCATTGGCTGCGACGAGGAATCAGTCACATCTAAAATTGATAACCGCGTATGTCCTAATAAAATTTGATTATCAAGGTCACACCAAATTCCATTACCATCAGGCCCTCTATGAGCCAGAGATTTTAATGAAACATTAAATATTTCTAAACTAACAGGCGGTAAAATACCTAAAATTCCACACATATAACTTGGCTTTATATAAATTAATATGCAAAAAGCATATATGGTTTTGGTTTTTCACGATAGCCAAAACAACATCTAAATTCAATTTGATATATGGAATTAGCCTTCTTTATTAAAGGTGCACACAACTTTGCATTATCCAGTTCATGATAAACAGCAATGTTAATAATCATGAGGCAGGTATCCAGCTATGCTCATCATTCACAGGTACCCCATCCATGATACAACCCACAACATAATCAAATGCAGTACCATTTTTCATTAACTCATCTAGATATTTTTTATTCAGAGTTACCGGATAACCATCAAATAATTTAAAATCAGAGTAGTGATGGAACTGATAAAATTTGATAAACTTTTTGGCTAACATTTGAGAGATGCTGTTATTTTCAAGAGAGTTTGATAATAAAATACTCTCAAGTTCAGAAAAATATTCGACCTTACTTCTCGGGTCAATAGTAAAACCATAATTTCTATAAGGTGCCAGTCCTGCTGTAACAACTGAATATCCCTTTGCGGCAAACTCAAACCCAACTGTAGTTGTATAAACCGCAAAACCTTTAACATTACATCTGCCAACCAAGGCATTAATTGTTATATCTTCGTTTGCTTTCAAAAGAAAAACATTGCTCGGCATCTCGACTTGACTTAATCGAAGCGCCCTATCGACGGTTTCATTAGTTTTAGGTATCCCAGGAGATGCTTCAACTGGATGTGGCTTAATAATTAACTGATAATTTGAATTATTTCTAAACCAATCTATTGTTTCAATAATCCACTCAATCATTCCGTCAAATATAGTCTCTTTATTCAGAGCAGCCAAATCCCAAATTACGTTTGCCGCAAGAATGATAGTAGGCTTATTAGCATCCAAATTTATTAAAACATTACTACAAGCCTCATGACCCGCTAATTTTGTTGAATCAATAATTAGCTTTCTATCACCATCTAACCATTGATTAATTTTTTTAACATCATCCTCAGTCAATTCTTGTTTAGAAAAATTTTTCCAGGATTGACTGAAATTCATATTCATAGCAGCATCGTTATACCCAAATGTGACTCTATTTCTAGTTGCTGGCCAATGAGAATAAAACGGTATCGATCTACGCTTACATTGCACCTCCAATAGAGTCCACATCCCATAAAAACTATCATTTGTTACAACCCTATCAGGCCTTACTTCATCAAGAATGCGTCCGTAGATTAGATCAATAATTAACAAATTTTTTAAGTGCTCCCCAAGCAAAAAATGATGATTCTCAATTAACTCAATTTTTGCAACCAAATAATTATTCACCAATATATCTCTAGCCATTTTTCCCACGGCTATTCCATCTTTTTTGTATGACAGCAATTCACTTATAGTTAATTTCGAAATCTCACAACTAACCACTTGATAGTCTTCCTGCGTTATATAGCTAGAAAACTTGAGACCACCTCCATTCATGCGCCAAATTTTTTCAGATGTTTTTTTACAATTTTTACAATCTTTCTGGAAATCACCCCAATGACCTCCAATGTAATTACACTCAGTCGATTGAACGGAATCGCAATAAATTGGAATTACCTCAGCCCCCCTGATTCTTAATGCAAAACTCAGAGACTTGTCCAAAACATAGCTAGCTCCCCATATAGCAAATGATGGGCCAATCATAATTCGTAATTTTTTTTGCTGACCATAATTGAATAATTTTGATAGTTTCTTTTCGTAGCTATCTAGCTGACCAACATAATCTCTCTTTAAAAAAGTATCAATTTTTGTCTTAAATTTGTTGATGTAATTACTAAGCATTCTTCAGCTATTCAAATCAAGTAAAAAATTTTTAATCTCTACCCTTGAAGTTGAGTGAGTTAAATTATTTGCATAATTAATTGCACTTACTGAAAGGATAAATGATGCATCAGCATCTATAGAATCAAATTTAGCTGTAACAGCTTTCGAGCACATGACCATCAAACCAGACCCTCGATCAAATATAAAATCAATCTTAAATCCAGCCAGCTCTAAAAGAGACGAAAGTGTGGCAGGGGTGAAGTACCAAATATGCGCTATATGAAGAAATTTATTAAAGTTATCCCCATAAGAATGAGCACCCATTAAATTGGGAACGTCAATAACCACCTTTGTTTCACTGTAAGTAATACTATTTGATAACTGAATAAGAAATTTAACTGGATCATGCAAATGCTCTAGCACGTTACTTAGAATTATCAAATCAAAAGACATGCGATCTAGGAAATCATAAGCATCGCCACTATACAAATTATTTACATACTGCTTACCAAATTCTATGGCACCATCATCTAAATCAACACCAGTTACTATTGCACCTCTGTTTTTTAAAGCCAACAATATCCCGCCAGAACCACAGCCCAGTTCAAAAACTGTTTTTCCCTTAATATCTATCTCTGCCGCTTGGAAAGCTTCTAAAAAATATTTAGCCATGATTTGATGTTCTAACATAAAGAGATGCTCATCAGTTACACCCCCCCATAGTAATTTTTCTGTAGTCCCCTGATCTATAAAACAAATCAAGACTAGACTCGGTAAATCGCTTACTCATTTGCAATAAGCCAGAGGAGCTAAGTGACCACTCAAAACCATACTCAGATTGCGCAACCTTAACCCCTTCGCTGCCCGGTGATAACGGGCATGGAAATATTTGCAATTCATACATCGTATTCAGCCTCGCAATAAACTCATCACAGTAGTCAGGTACGGCGTATTGCCTAATGTCAACTGATTGATTTTGCCATCCTAGTAGAGGATGATATTCAGGTGTAGGCGGATTGACTGGGGTTTGTTTCTTTTTAAACAAAATATCCCATCCTGAATATTTTGACTGCTTTTCAATCAGAAAAAAAATTACTTTTTTTAAAAAAGATTTAATTACTTTTTTTGGTTTCATTTAAATCCTTAAGCTGAGCAGCAATAAAAGTTGCTACGCTCCAATCCCATTCTGTATCTATATCTAAAGACTCTTTTGCACACTCAACAACTAAAGGAATAGTATTTTTAGCTATAAAAGCATGCTCCGATCGCAGCTGTTCTGGTGAAATCAAATAAATTGCGCCATTTACTATATATGCTTCAGGTAAATCCTGAGATCGCATCTTGAAACCATCACCACACATAAAAGGCATGATTTTATTATTCTCAACTTTTAAAGCCCACATTGGATGAGCATCAGTTGGAGACACGCCCAAAACTGGTAAATGTTTATTCTCTTTATACAACTGAATGGCTTTACGAGTAGTTCCTAAAGTTCTAAATGGGGAAGTTGGCTGCAATAGTAAGACGCCATCAATCACTCCATTTTGCTCTTCATACCAATCCAATGCATGTAAAACCACATCAACTGAACTCGCATTGTCGGTTGCTAATTTTGTTGGTCGAAGCCACGGAACTAATGCCCCAGCTTGTTGACTAATTTCGGCAATTATCTCGTCATCAGTTGAAACTAATACATCACATATTTCAGGTATATTTTTAGCTACATCAATTGACCAATTAATTAAAGGCTTACCGCCAAGTAAACGATAATTCTTACCAGGGACTCTCTTCGAACCTCCCCTTGCTGGGACAACGGCAAGTATCTTCATTTTCCCTATAAGATAGATTCAGATTCTATCTGACTTAAATTTTTAAAAAATGAGTTAATTGACTCACAAATATATTCAATTTCCTCATCCTTCATATAAATTGACGAAGGCAGACTTATTCCGCCACCAGACAACCTTTCGGAACTTGGGTATTTTTGACTTTCCTTGACATATTGTTGATATGGAGGCATGTGATGTAATGGATAAAATACCGGCCTAGATTCAATTCCCCTTAACCTCAAATAATTTATTAAGGCATCTCGTTGAACACTGAATTCTGGTACCAAAACTACGGTATAAATCCAATAAGAATTAATTACGCCAACACTCTCAAGGGGCAATTGTAAAAATTTGTTATATCTCAACAAGTTGCAATATTTATCTGCAATAGCTTTTTTTCTTTTTACAAAGAACTCTACTTTTTCAATTTGAGCAAGCCCAATTGCAGCCTGCAAATTGGTTAGTCTATAGTTGTAACCCACAAGATTATGCCAATATTTTTTTTCTGGAGACATCCCATGGTCTCTCAGAATCTTTGCAAGATCACGATGAGACTGATTTTTGAAAATAACCATACCGCCCTCACCAGTTGTTATGGTTTTATTACCAAAAAAACTAAATGTTGACGCATCACCAAAGTTACCAACATGTGTAGATTGATACCAACTACCTAGAGCTTCGGCACAATCTTCTATAACCAATAAATTATTATCCCTTGCCAGAATCATAATAGCGGACATATCTGCTGGTTGTCCGTAAAGATGGACGGGAATGATTGCGCGAGTTTTGTCGGTGATAGCTAACTTGGCTAAATCAGTGTCTATGGTCATCGTATTGGGATCAACATCAACCAATACAGGAGTTGCTCCAACATATAAAACTGCATTTATTGGTGAAGCAAATGTCAAATTAGGCACCAAAACCTCATCGCCAGGCCCAACACCTAATGTAACCAAAGACAGATGTAAAGCTACAGTACCATTTGAAACAGCCAGCGTATTTGGACAGCCGACATACTCACCGAACTTATCTTCAAATTGATTGACATATTTTCCTTGTGAAGATATCCATCCGGTATGGATGCAATCCGTAACATACTCCAATTCGTTTCCATCAAAAATAGGTTGTACTAAAGGAATTTGATGATATTGTTTAGCGCTAGCAATATCTACAATCTCACCTGAATTATTAACAATTGGAATGTATTTATATTTTTGAATGTTTTTTTGTATTAAATCAACCGGTGAATTTACTACCAAACTAAAGTAATTTGTGCACATCACTCGGCGAACAGAATCAGCCAGTTGCACACCTTTAACAATAGAACGCCTTATATCACCGTCCGTTATGACACCAACCAATACTTTACCGTCGACAACAAAGCATGCGCCCATTGCATTTGAATCAATTAATGCAATTGCATCACTCAGCCTAGAGTCAACATTTATGAGCATTTTTTTAAGCAAGAATTAATTCCTCATGTCTTTTATTGCTAAAATTTTCTGCGTTAAGTATTTATACTGCTCAACCAAAACTGAAATAGGCTCCCCATAAACCTCTAACGTATAACACTCTAAATTAGGGTTGAGAACCTCCCAAAACCAACTACCGTCATGAATGCATTGATTACTGTCAAACATTCCATCATTGTCACTAAGATGATATCCGCCTATCCACTTTCTCAATACTTGATGAGCCTCGAGCAAATCAAATCCAAGCGCAAAACTACTTACCTTTAAATGAGCAACGTCAAGAAGCAACCTTACATTTGATGGCATACCACTCATAAAAGTATTGATTTCATCTGGTTCGGTAAATAACAAAGGATCCTCACCATAAACTGTCAAATTCTTTGCATTAATAACATTATTTTCAATTAATAAATTAACTCCGTGCTTTCTTGCAAATTCAGCTAAAGATAAGACGCGTTCACCAAACAAACTAAGCGCAGAATAACGATTTAATAAAGTGTAGCGACTTAAATTACTACCAAGTTCAGATACATTCGGATTAATACGAAAACCCGCATGAAAACTATATGTACCCAAACCCAAAGATGCAGTCATAAGTATTGCGTTCTGTATATGCAATAAACTTTGTTTCGTAACAAGATCATCAGCAGATGCCACATTCATTACAAAAGGGACTTCTGGAGGTGGAAAATAATTATGCAATTGCAACGCCATCTTTTTCGACAACCCCAAAATATCTTTTTGACAAGTTTCCGAAAAAGATCCGCCCGATAATTCAACACCGTTTATTCCACTAGAAAAAAAATTCAATGCTGTTACTGAAGCAGCTTGATGACGAAACCCGCCCGTTGATAAGAAAATCATATTAATTTTTCACTTTTCTCGCTGGGACACCAATATAGGTAGCATTCACCTCATAAACACTCTCGACCAAAACTGCACCAGCACCAAGAGTGGCTCCGTTGGGGACGATTGCGTTATTAACAATCACCACACCAGCACCAATAAAACAATTACTACCAATCTGACATCTACCAGTAACAATCGATTGGGGACCAATATGCGTATGACTACCTACAACCACCTCATGCTCTAGAGTTGCGCCAGTATTAATCAAGTTATTGTCACCCAGATTGGACTCGGGTCCAATAAAAGCATTAGCACAAATAATATTGCTTTGCCCAATTTTTGAATAATCATCAACAATTGCATATGGTGATACAAGATTAGGCAGAGTAAATCCGAGATTCTTCAATCTCTCCCACCACTCAAATCGCAACTTATTATCTCCAATAGCGAGGAAAATATCTAAGTTAGATTCTTTACCCAATCGTTCTAGCGCATAGGAGACATCGACTACTGGAACTCCGAGTATCTTTTCGTCATTATAGCCAACTACCAAATCAACAATATTTATAACTTGATAAGTTTTAAGAGAATTGAGTATTGAAAATACTACGCGGCTGTGCCCACCCGAACCAAATATAACGGCTTTGCGCATTATATTGAACTCTCTATGTCAGACCACTTTAATTGGCTACCCGCCTTAAGATTAATTCTTGTTACTTTACCGATAAATCTATCAATAAAAAAAGGTTCGATCCCCGTACCAGGACGCATCAAACGAATATCAGAATCTGATAACACCTCCCCAGCCATAATATCTCTAACAATAGTCAGACTTTTGCGCGATACAACTGCCATATCAAGCTCTTCCAGTTGACGTTTTTTTTGTGAAGACCCCAATATGGATTCTGCTCTCCGAACAGATTGAACCAATGCTGAAAACTCAACCGGAGTTGATGAAGCCTTGTGGTCAGGGCCCTGCATAGACTTATCTAATGTGAAATGCTTTTCGATAACTTTTGCACCCATAGCAATCGCCATCACTGCTGCAACATGCCCAACACTATGATCTGAAAGTCCAACTGGAACCGAAAAACAATTAGTCATTGTTGCCATTGATCGCAAATTAATTGAATCATCCGTACAAGGATAATTTGAAACCGCATGCAACAAAACTATATTCGGATTTTGGGCAGAATTGTATATATCGACAATCCGCTCCACCTCACCTAAATTCGCCATGCCAGTCGCGATCACACAAGGCTTCCCTGTAGATGCAATATATTTTTGTAATGGAATATCCACAATATCTGCAGACGCCGTCTTAAAATATGGGACTCCGAGACTCAATAAGAATGCAGCACTGTCAATATCATATGGGGTTGAAATAAAGTCGATTTTTAATGTATTGCAATAATCAGCCAATTCAAGATGGGCTTGCTCACTCAACTCTAAGCGTTTTAACATTTCATAATGAGTTTCATTACTCAATGAACTATCAATTTGATAAGGCACCTTGGGAGTAGCATGCATTACTAAAGTTTCAGCCCTAAAAGTCTGAAACTTTACTGCATCAGCCCCAGTTTTTTTTGCAGCAAGAATTAGCTCTTTTGCCAACCCCATATCACCATTATGGTTTACACCAATCTCTGCAATGATTAGAGTTTTTTTAAGATCATAAAAAAAATTCATACTCAAGAAAATCCTTAAGGTTACTTTTCATTATGAGTATCTTCTAACAGAGTTAACATATCCTCATAAGTTCCAATGGGCTGAACAGATGCGTCTCCAACCAACATAATTCGATCACATTTTTTAAGAGTACTCAGACGATGAGCAACTATTAATAAGGTTACCTGATCGTCTAAAGCACTAATTGCATCCATAACCGCTTGCTCAGTTTCATTATCTAAGGCGCTTGTCGCCTCATCTAAAATGATGACTTTAGCCTGTTTATACAAAGCTCTTGCGATACCAATACGTTGTCGCTGTCCACCCGATAAACGCACCCCTCGTTCACCTACTATTGTTTCATATTGCTCTGGCCACTCTTCAATAGTGTTTGAAATTTGAGCCAACTTAGCAACTTCGCGAACCCTTACCGAATCAATTTCATTTTTTGAGATCGAGAACGCTATATTCTCTTCCAGCGTACCATCAACCAAAAATATATTTTGGGGAACATGAGAAATATGCTGTTGCCAAGCCTGGCGATTTAATAGATTTAATCGTACCCCATCAATTTCTAGGTGTCCATCTGTTGGTTCAAGTAACCCCATGAGTATATCTAATAACGTACTTTTGCCACCACCTGTAGATCCAAAAAAACCTACACGCTCACCTTTCTTTATAAGCAAATTCACATCCCGCAAAATAAGTTCATTTTGTGAGTTGTAACGAAAGTCAACTTTATTAAATTTTATTGATTCAGTAAAAGTTATTTGCGAATCATCTCCGCTTGTGGTTTTTTCTGGTAAATGCTGCTCCAACAGTTCAACTACATCTTTTAATGATGCTTGACTACCTAAAAACCCTGTCAAAGAACTATATATTTGTTGCAATAGTGGCAATATTTTTTGAATACCTAGAACTAAAACACCAAGAACTGGCAAAGCCCCAACAATCCCGCCTGGCTGATAAGAAATAAAGTAAATCAATATCAATATCATCAAAATGCCAAACGTCTCCACAATATAGCGGGGGCTAGATCCTATGAATAAATTACGACATTGAGCCATTCTTAAAGAGTAATCATATTTTCTAAATTCAGTACAGTACTTTTCTTGACTTCCATCTATTAATATATCTCTAATTCCTCCCAAGCCCTCTTGTAAAACCTTAATAAGATCTGTTGAGTTGCTAGCGATAAGATTGCTATTAACTTTAAGTTGACGCCTTGCAACAAGAATAATTATCAAATATGTGAACCCGCCAACCAAAAAAATAAAAAATGAAACCTCCGGATTTATCAAAAATAAACCGAGAGTAGTTGCTAAAAGTATTAGGCAGGAACTAAGTAATGTGAGTATTGGTAAAACGATGGCAAAAATAACTGTATTGACTTTACTCAAAATAGCATTAATCACTTGACTGCTATTGCGAGAACAGTGAACTGCATATGGTTGATAGAGTGTTCTACGATAAATACTAAAACCAAAATCTACGCCAATAGCAAAAGATAATCGTGCGCTAGACCAAACCAGCACCAAACGAACAGCCCCAGCCAATAGAGTTAGCGCCCCATAAATAACCAACACTATGAATATTAATTGATTTTCACTACCATCATGAAACTTAAGCAGCCATTCAATATACGCAAATGAATAAATATCATCTGGACGTGTAAGAATTGCCAAAAGTGGCAATAAAGCTCCTATGCTCAGAATTTCAGCAAATGCCGCTAAGTTCATTAGCAGAAACAAAGCGCCAAATTGCCAACGTCTTTTTTTTTCAGTGAAACCCCAAAGACGTTGCAAAAGATTACTTACCGAGTCGCTATTCATTACATAAATTTTCTAATTGAATTGTAAAAGATGGTTAAGCATCATGCGCCAACTTGTTTTGATTATCTCTAAAGCTGCACATCTTTACAGATCCTTTTAGAAATATGGGATTTCAAGCAATAGCAAGTATCATCGAGACTCACATCAATAATTTTGTTAACTCACTTTAGGCTACTCCAGGGTTTCACTCAATGGCTCTTTTTTTCAGTGAATTATCGCCTCTTTGGGCACTCACTTTATCTAACAATAAAGTTATAAATTAACTTTTAAAAGGATTAAATTAGGGGGAAATCTTCTTTCACTTAGTTATAGCCATTATAATTAACAATTGTACATATTATGGAACATCCCCCCAAATTATGAATTAATCATGAATTTTTTAATCCTATCGTTCCTGATTAGTCTGTCACTTAACCTTGCCACGATTAAATATCAACATCTCCACAAACATTTTTCTAGCGACTATGATTTATTTGGTCCTCAAAAATTCCACGAAAAGATTGTTCCACGCATAGGGGGGATTAGCATATTTTTTGCAATAGTGGCAACAGCAATATGCGACCCAATCTTTTTCAAGCTTGGAAAAACATCCCCGCTACTACAAATTATGGCTTGCGCACTACCAAGTGTTGCATGCGGCTTATTGGAAGATACAACAAAAATGGTGGGCATTAAAACACGTTTAATTGCAACTGCTATCTCAGCTGGATTAGTCACTTATTTTGCCAATGTTTGGATCACCAATATTGACCTACCATTTATTGATGAATTATTAACTATTACAGCTTTATCTTTAGGGTTCACAATCATCGCGATAACCGGCTTGGCAAATGCCTACAATATCATTGATGGTTTTAATGGTTTAGCTAGCATGGTTGCCATAATCAGCCTGCTTGCAATTGCCTATGTTGCATTTAAAGTCAACGATCCAATCCTAACTTCGACATGTTTAATTGTAATTGGTGGAATTGCTGGGTTTTTTGTTTGGAATTATCCACGCGGCTTGATTTTTTTAGGTGATGGCGGTGCTTACTTAATAGGATTCTTATTAGCTGTTTTATCTATTCTCTTAGTAAAACGTAACCCAACGGTATCTCCATGGTTTGCCCTCTTAGTCAATGCCTACCCCATTTTTGAAACCTTATTCACGATTTGGCGCAGAAAAATACACCAAGGTAAGAATCCAGGTCTTCCAGACGGAACTCACTTCCATTCTTTAATTTATCGAAGACTGATTCGCTGGACAGAGCTTCAAAAGACAAAAGAATTAACTTCATTTTCAAAGAATTCCAGGACTTCTCCATACCTCTGGCTATTATCCTGCATGGCTACTTTCCCAGCAATTATCTGGTGGAATAAAACTTGGGTATTACAATTATTTGCATTGTTATTTTGTATATCTTATGTGTGGCTTTATAACGCACTTATAAAATTTAGAACGCCAGCAATACTAAAGATATTCAAATAATAAAAATCATCTAAATATCTTTAACTACATATGCGATTGAACGTGCATCAAAATTTTTTAGTAATATTAAGAGATCTTTAATTTCTCAAGCCTTCTCGATCGGGATAATTGAACTTGTAATTTGTGGACAGATTTCAAAAATCCAACTCTAAGTATCTATCAGATAAGCATTACAAGTCTGCAAGAAAAGCCTACTAATCCTTTGAAAGAATCTCTGAATTATTTCTCACACATCAAACCTTTATGAAGTGTCGATATTTTTAGACATTATGGGTCGATAAAAATCTTCAAAACCCTAGTTATGAAGATTTTCTAAGGCCCGAAACTCTTTTCGAACTTTAGTTGAAATTACATGCCATTTTTTTATGAAACAAATCAATAATTATTGGCCCTGTAATTATTCCAAGCTTTACGCAACAATATTAATAAAAGACCAGCAAACAAGCCAGTCAGCAAACCTAAGGCTAAGATGACTACTTTATTTGGAGATACGGGAATATCTGACGCATAAATAGGTAAAACCAGCTTAGCTTGACGAGTATCACCTGTAATGACAATAGCCTTTAATCGATTACTCTCATTAGTTAAAAACCTGATTTCATCAAGATTAGCTAAATAGGTTGCGGCGAGAGCTGAGCTAGATTTATCCTCTTTAGTAAGGAAAGCGCGGATCTCTTGTAAGCGAACAGAGTATTTAATAAGTAAAGATTTCGCCTCCTCAATATAAGCTTGGACAATTAAGCTTTGTGATGCTTTAATGTTTTCAGACAAAGCTTGCGCACAAGTTATAGCTTGTTCCCTAGATTTCAGTCTAATTTTCAATTCGACTACTGAGTCAACCCCCTTCACTGGCCTGAGTTTTGTCAACCTTGCCAAAGACTCCTGCGGCAAATTTTCACCTTCCAAACCACAAGCCTTGATCTGCTCAAGCATATAAGCACTAGGAATCTGGTGGCGAGCAACTAACAAACTCGGCGACTCAACATTAGCTCCCAGACCATTCTGGGCCATTTGTATTTGAGCAGTTGCTTCATACTGACTTGGAATAATCACAACAAAACATAGCCCAACCATAACTCCAACAAACCCAGAAGCTAAAATTGCCTTCCAAGACTCTAGTAGGAAACAAATAATGTCGCTTTGAGAAATTTCTACATCTAGGATTTTTTGGGGAAATTGCTGTGACATATTTTTTTCGCTTAAATATTTTTTTGATCAAAGTAGCTAGTGAGATAAATTAAATTCTAATTATTAGAATTTTAACCTGCACTCAAGACCTGGTGAGATTTCATGTCCAGCCGACTCTTTGAGTTTTTTCGTTATTAGCATAAATTGAAAGTGTAAATTTTTACATTAGTAGCTTAGCTATGAACGAATACCACAAAGAAAAGGCTAGCTTTTATACTTTAATTACCAGCCGCCACAATCGACATCACTGCCATACGCACTGCAATACCGAAGGTCACTTGTTTGAGGATCACTGACTGAGGTCCATCAGCCACATCGCTGGCAATTTCTACTTCTCTGTTCATGGGTCCTGGGTGCATCACGATTGCATCAGGCTTGGCTAATTTGAGTCTTGCTTGTGTAAGGCCCCATTGCCTAAAGAAAGCATCACCTTCAGGCACTTGACCTGCTTCCATGCGCTCTTTTTGAATTCTGAGGGTCATCACCACATCAACGTCTTTTAAACCTTCTTCAATGTTGTTGAAGATTTTGACGCCCATCATATTAAGGTCTTTAGGCAACAAACTCTCTGGGCCAATGGCCCGAATTTCTTTACATCCCAAAGTAGTGAGTGCATGAATATTCGATTTAGCCACACGACTGTGAACAATGTCGCCAATAATAGCCACCTTGATCTTGGTGAAGTCTTGCTTGTAATGACGCATGGTGTACATATCGAGTAAACCTTGCGTGGGGTGCTGATTGGTACCATCACCAGCATTGATCACGTGAACGTGTGGGGGCAAATGTTGCGCCACATCCACTGCGGCACCAGTGGTTTTGTGTCTCACCACAAAGATATCAGCTTGCATCGCTACCAAGTTATCAATGGTGTCGAGTAACGTCTCTCCCTTGGCAGTCGATGATGTTTGTATATCTAGATTTACCACATCGGCTGACAAACGCTTGGCAGCCAATTCAAAGGTGGTTCTAGTGCGGGTGGAGTTTTCAAAGAAAAGGTTAAATACATTGGTGCCTCTTAACAAAGGCACTTTTTTAACTTCTCTGTCTGAGTCATTGACTGCTACAAACTGTTTGGCAGTATCTAGGATATGCAGAATATGCTCTTTAGACAAACCTTCTAAAGTCAACAAATGGGTGAGTTCACCTTGGTCATTGAGCTGAAGTTGGCTTGGAGTTTTAGTCATCTTAGATTGATATTTTAATCTGATTTAAAGTGTTTAATTAACTTTACCGAATTAACTTTGCTTAGTTTCGGTTGTAAATCCAAAACGCCCATCTTCAGCCTGCTCTAAGACCAAAATCTGGTCATCAGCCACCTTCACTCTAGCTCCTTTGAAGGTTGCATCAACTGGTAACTGTCGCCTATGGCGATCCGCTAAGACAGCTAAATCAACTTTGGCTGGACGGCCATAATCGAATAACTCATTCAAAGCAGCGCGAACTGTTCTTCCTGTATCTAAAATATCGTCAACTAAGATAATGTGAGCGCCTTCAATTTCAAAAGGAAGCTTGGTAGACATCCCCTCTGAGCTATTAAGTGCCTTAACACCCTTCTCGGAGTAGTCATCGCGGTGGAATGAAACATTGATAACACCATGGCTTGGCAACTGAAGATCTTTGGCCAAGCGTTCAGCAATCCAAGCACCGCCACTAGCCAAACCAGCCAATTGAAAATCAGGATTGATGACCTGCTGTTCTTTTAATTGTTTTAAAAGAATTTGGTAAAGATCTTCTGCGCTAGAAATGGATGACATAAGCTTTTATTCAAGGTTAATGTGTGTATCTTACTCCGATGATGCTTGATCTAAATACTGCTGCAAAATGAGTCGGGCTGCCAAGGCATCATTACACCCTTCTACTGATACAGAGGTATAGCGCTCATCAACCCAAACCACTTCCTTCTGAAACCTACCCTTGAGTTGATTGCCAAAACGTTTGGCCTTTTGAGTCATATCATGCTCTGCACCATCCGGATGGGTGGGCAAGCCGACCACCAATGATTGAGGCTGCCATTCCGCTATAAGTCGCTCGATTGCTTGAAACTTATCTTGTTGGTTTTTTTCTTGAATAACTTTTAGTGGTTCTGCTGTTTTAGTGATGGTGTTACCCACAGCCACACCAATGCGCTTTTCACCAAAGTCAAAAGCTAGGATTGTTTGTGACATCAAGCATGCCCAGCAGAGGTTGATAAGAAACTTTGCTCAATACCTAAA
>JACCDV010316484.1_pt1 | contig 57846 bp, 50 predicted proteins | sample 7446131 | NCBI WGS metagenome assembly JACCDV01 (sample SAMN15323448, study PRJNA562643) | freshwater metagenome | isolation source: river surface water | place: USA:Blue River Watershed | collected 2017-08-17
ATTTTGACGGCTCACTATGACCACATTGGTATTTCGTTTGATGGAAAGATTAATAACGGTGCGAACGATGATGGATCGGGTACGGTGACGGTGATGGAATTAGCGGAGGCCTTCGGTAAGGCGGCTGCAGAGGGTAAAAGACCTCGTCGGAGCATTTTGTTCATGACCGTGACGGGTGAAGAAAAGGGTTTGTTGGGTTCCGAGTGGTATTCAAACCATCCTTTGTTTCCTTTGGCTAACACGGTTTGTGATATCAATACCGATATGACGGGTCGTTACGATGACGAGCACATGGGTAAGCCGGATTATATCTATGAGATTGGATCGGATAAATTATCGTCGACCTTGCGGGAGATTTTAGTGGATCAAAATAAGAAGCACGTGGGCTTGGAATTGGATTTCCGTTTCAATGATCCGAATGATCCGAATCGTTTTTACTATCGTTCCGACCACTATAATTTTGCCAAACATGGCATCCCGGTAGCCTTCTTCTTCAATGGCGTGCATGATGATTATCACATGCCAGGTGATGATGTGGAGAAAATCGAATTTGACCAAGTGCAGAAGGTAGGCCGTTTGGTGTTCTACATGGCATGGGAGATCTCGAATCGTGAGGAAAGATTGAAGGTGGATTCGAATAAACCGTAGGGTAGACCTTGGACATTAGTCGTTGGACTTTGGAGGGCCCCAAGCATTGCTTGGGGCTTTTTTATTTGTATGGACGCGATACGTCACGTCTTTGGTGGTTTTTCGGTGGTTTGTAGAGACGCGATACTTCGCGTCTTTGGTGGTTTTGAGGTGGTTTGTAGAGACGCGATACTTCGCGTCTTTGGTGGTTTTGAGGTGGTTTGACTAGACGCGAGGTATCGCGTCTCTACATGTAACTGGGTAAATAGACGCGAGGTATCGCGTCTCTACATGTAACTGGGTAATTGGACGCGAAGTATCGCGTCTCTACATGTATCTGGGTAAATAGACGCGAGGTATCGCGTCTCTACATGTATCTGGGTAAATAGACGCGAAGTATCGCGTCTCTACATGTAACTGGGTAAATAGACGCGAAGTATCGCGTCTCTACATGTAACTGGGTAATTAGACGCGAGGTATCGCGTCTCTACATGTAACTGGGTAAATAGACGCGAAGTATCGCGTCTCTAAAACAAGGATTTGATTTTCTCTTCAAACACCTGCTGACTCAGCTTCGACTGTTGGATGAATTCATTATCATTCAAATCCCCAATCACCGCCTCGAGTTCCTTGGCATTGCCGAACATGGCTAAACGGAATGGGTCTTGGTAATCTTTGGAACGCGATTTTTCGATTCCCTCTGTCAGGTAGCGCGCCGTTTCCACGGCCTTGTTTAGCCATGCGGGGATATTTTCAATCGCATCTGCTTTGACCTTTAACAGACCATTCAAGGCATTTTCGAATTTCTGATCCGGGTAGAGCGCGGCTTGATTTTCGTAGAAATGATGTACCTCCGACCAGCGGGAAATTTGACCGGATTTGATGGCCGACTTTAAATCCGCCACCGCTCCCGAAGGAATGAGTTGGCCCCCGATATTATCCCAAGTCTGAATGGCTGTCGCATTCGCCAGCGTTTTATGAAGCAGGTCCATCGGTTTTTGATTGGGATAACGAGCTGCCGTTGCCACCCATTCTTTGGCTGCATGGTATTGCAGTAAATCCCCAAAAATATGATAAGCGCGGTAGGTCTTTGCCACGCGTGTTTTGCGTTTCGAATTTTCCATACCTGTAGCCCAAACGGCCAGGTTTTCATGCTCATTGGCTGGGTTCTCCAGCCACGCTTTGCCCGCTGCTGCGTCTTTGCCTAGTGCATCGCCGACCCACTGACAGAATAAATCGCGCGCTTGAAGCATTTCGCTGACTGTGTCTGGGGCGAGGTAGTCGAACTCCAACAGCATGTTTTTCTCGACGCGCTGGTCACGTGCCGCAAATTTCCAAGCGTTACGTGCAATGGCGTACATGTTGTATTGGAACCAATAGCCCGCAATAATCAATAATCCGCCGGAAGCGTCATCGTTTCCAAGTAAAGAGAAAGGAATCGGATTATGAATTTCCGCAGGATAGTTTCCTTTGGAAATCAAGTTGAAAGCCGCGAATTTGGAATTGTGTTTCAAGGCCACCGATAATCCTGGCCAAAATCCACGTCCAGCTTGCAATTCACCATCCGCTCCGCGGGAATTGTGATTCGATCCCAAGGTGGCTCCAGCTGCCATGTTGCTTTGACCATGAATGATCGCTGCACACAGGAAGGAGTTATTGTGGTGTTGTTCATGCGCCGGAAAAATCAGGGCATTCAATACCTCGCAACAAGAAATGGTCGAATTACTTCCTAAATACGAGTTGATCAAGCGCGCCCCATACTTCAACTGGGAATGCGCCGCCAAAATAAAACGAACGGCCTTTACCCCGTAAAAAATGCGGCAACCCTCGTGAATAATTCCATTGACGATTTCACAGCCCTCGCCGATTTGCGTGGAGGCGTGTGGGTAGGAAATGATGGTCAAATTCTTGAGTTTGTTGGCCCCTTTAATGTAGGTATCCGAACCCATGTTGACATCCTTGATGATGCCCGTGTTCTTGATTACCGTACGATCCCCGATTTGGCCATAATAGCCTCGGTGGGTCGAAAATTCAGCTTGTGTTAGGTTGAAATAGGCTTTTTGTAAGGCTTTGTCCTCACGATCTTGCGTCCACAAGAAGGCATCTGCTGGACGCATGCCGATGAACGGAACGACTTTCCGTCCGCCATTTTCATTACCTAATTCGAGCCAAATACGAATGCGCTCTTCCTCGCCGTCTTTCACGATACCGTTTCCAAATTTGGCGGTCGGGGTGGTCGCTAATTCATTCACTTGGAGAATCATGACCTCATTTCCGATTTGGAAATGAGAGAGGAGATTCACGCGATCAATGGCTACGTTATCGCCAAAATCGCTGGAAATAACGGTTGAATTGTAAATACCTACGGGCATGCGAAGGTTCTTGAATTCCAAATAGCAGGATTCCAAAACCCCGATGCGGATCATCCCAAAAAAGCGGCAATTTTTCACCAAGTAGGGATTGAACCCCTCCTTTACCCAAATGTCTTTCCAGTTTTCGGCCTCGTTCAAGTTGGCCTCCATGATGCTGATTTCGCGTGAAGTCAGTTGGCGATAATCAGCTGTATTAATGCTTGTATTGCGGTATAGGTATTCATTGGAACCGCTTGGCAGGTAGTCGGCCGAAACAAAGCCATAACCTAAATCGGCCAAGGGTTTTTTATCAATTCGATTCATTTCTCGTAAAATTCAATGGGTAGATCATCCGGATCAGCTATAAAAGTAAAGCGTTTTCCTGTAAATTCATCGATTCGGATGGGTTCAGATGCAATATTTTGCCGATTTAATTGTTCGACGATTGCCTCTAAATTGTCTACGGCGAATGCCAAATGGCGGAGGCCAGCGGCTTCGGGACGGGAGGTTCGAGTGGGGGGATTCGGGAATGAGAAGAGCTCGATTTGGTATAAGCCATTGACTTCCAGGTCCAATTTGTAGGACTCCCGTTCTTTTCGGTAAATTTCGCGCACGATTTGGAAGCCCAGGATTTCAGTGTAGAAATGTTTGGATACTTCGTAGTTGGAGCAGATAATGGCGATGTGGTGAATGCCGAGGATCATAATTTTTCTTTTTTGTTGGTTCGGTAATCCGTGGTGCGTTTTGTTTTTGTAGAGACGCAATACTTTGCGTCTTTTATAAGTTTAGACGCGAAGTATCGCGTCTCTACATTGTTTTCAGACGCGAGGTATCGCGTCGCTACATTATTTTAAGACGCGAAGTATCTCGTCGTTACATCGTTTTCAGACGCGAGGTATCGCGTCGCTACTTTTTGACCGCTACCGCGATTTTCGAATCCGCTGTACCGTAGTATAAAAACCAGTTGCCTTGAAAATGGACGAGTCCTTCCACGAAGCAGACCTCGTTCACTTCCCCGACGCGTTCGTAGTCTTTGTCGGGCCAAATGAATGCCTGATTCGTCCGATCAATCAGTTTGTAGGGTTTGTATTTGTCGAAGAGCGCTTGGCCGGCGGCGTAGGTGAATTTGGGGAAATTCGGTTCATTGAAATTCGCGGCATTGCTGCTGTTGTAGATTAACAGAATTCCTTCGTTTCGCAAGAGGGCGTAGGGTCCTGGTTCAACGAGTCTTGAATCGAAATAGCCCATGCGGGGATGTAATACGGAAATTCGGTTTTGGTTTTCGGCATTTTCACAAACCTCCCACGTGCGCAAGTCTTTGGATTTTGCCATGAATAAATCGGTATCGCCAAAATACATCCAATAATAACCGTCGATTTTTTCTGCGATGATGCGGCTGTTGATTTCCTTGCCAACGATCGCACCTGATTTCGACCAGAGGTTGATGTATTTTGGGCTGGCCAACATGGGTCCGAGCTTTTCCCAGTTGACCAAATCTTTCGAAATCGCCGAGCAAAGCCTGGCCGTTTTGCCATCGTAGGAAGTATAGGTCAATAAAAATTGTCCATCACCGGTTTCAATGACCCGCGGGTCTTCGATTCCACCCGGCCATTCGAAGGACTTAAAGGCATCATTTCCAGGTGCCAAAATGGGCTTCGGCTGTTTGGTGAAATGAATGCCATCCGTGGATATCGCCATCCCGATGCGGGAGGTACCCAAGGAATCCTGTGCCCGGTAGAGTAAGTGAACCTTTCCTTGGTAAACCAAGGCGGTCGGGTTTAAGACATTCTTATTCTCCCAGCCGACCGATTTTTCTTGGATGGGGCAGAAAAACCTCGCCTTCGTATCCGGATTCATAATCGGATTTTCGCTATCGGCCTTTTTAAATCCAGCCAATTCCCAGGATTTAGTTTGGGAAAATCCGAGCAAGGGCAACAGGAGGAAGAGGAGGAGTTTTTTCATGGGGGATTTTATTACGATAGTAAAGCTAGCAAATTTATGCTTTTGTAGAGACGCAATACTTTGCGTCTTTTGTTTTTGTAGAGACGCGATACTTCGCGTCTTAGGTAGTTTTTTGATGGATTGACTAGACGCGAGGTATCGCGTCTCTACAGTGTTTTGTTTATACGCGATACTTCGCGTCTTTTTGTTTTTGTAGAGACGCGATACTTCGCGTCTAGGGTGGTGTTTCGGTAGTTTAACTAGACGCGAGGTATCGCGTCTCTACTGAATACTTACCCTTTTAAAGGATTGTCGTAAATGTATTCGATGATATTTTGTAACTCTTTTTTGTCTCGGATGATTCGGTCATAAAATCGAGCTTGCCAACAAAAATTCGGATCAATTTTTCGTGCTTCTATTGTAACCGATGATTTGAAACCTCTCATAATTGACGCTAGGTTTTCCGATTGTGGGCCAAATTTTGCTTCATCAGTAATGACAGGTTGCAATGATTTATCAATTTTTATAATACCATGTAAATGATTGGGCATGATAATGTACGGCCCTAATGATACAAAAGGAAAATAGGTTGAAATGTTCTCCCAATTCCTTTTTGTGATATTCCCAATCTCATTTAATTCCACTTTTTCATTTCTAATTTTACCAAAAAATTGATTCATATTCTTAGTACAGATTGTGATAAAATAATTGCCATTTGATGCGTAATCCCACCAATTCGCTCGAATTGATTTTATTTGATATTTATTTAGTTCTTTAAGGCCTATTTTCTTTTTCATTCTTCAATTTTCACTGTTGAAAATTGTAATCCTATTCATTTTATAGATTACCAAAAAGTTGGATTTTATTCTAGAGACGCGATACTTCGCGTCTGGGGAGGTTTAAATGAGGTTTAACAAGACGCGAGGTATCGCGTCTCTACGGGTTTTTTAACAAGACGAGATGTATCGCGTCTCTACAGGGTTTTTTTAACAAGACGCGAGGTATCGCGTCTCTACAGGGTTGTTTAACAAGACGCGAGGTATCGCGTCTCTACAGGGTTGTTTAACAAGACGCGAGGTATCGCGTCTCTACAGTTTGGCGACCAATTCATACGAATGCCGAATCATTTCCTCGCATTGGGCACGTGTGAGGCCCTCGCCCATGACGACCGTGTTCCAATGTTTTTTATTCATGTGATAACCGGGTAGGACGGCGTGTGGGTATTCCTCGCGCAATTGAATGGCGCGTTCGGGATTGCATTTGACATTAAATCGAATGGGGCTTTCCTCGATTCCCACGAGTAGAAACATTTTGCCTTTGACCTTGTACACGATGTGGTCTGGGCCAAAAGGCTGAGTCTCCTCCACTAAGGGCAGCGCCATACAGAAGTCGCAAATTTCGTCTAGGTACATACAGAAACATCTAATATTGTGTAAGTTAGCAAGGAAAACCTCAAACCTATGAACAGACGTCATTTTATCTCTGCCGCAGCACTCGCTTCGGCCGCACCCGTAGTTTCGTTGGCACCCGCTGCCCCTGAACTCAAACCCAAAATCAAATTAAGCGTTTCCTCGTATTCGTATTGGCATTTTAAAGGGGATAAATTTCCCATCGAAAAGGTCATCGATGAAGCCGCGAAATTGGGATTGGATGGGATTGATGTATTGCACCGACAAATGGAAAGTGAAGACAATGCCTACCTTCAAAAATTGAAAAAACATGCTTTTGTGAATGGCATTGCCATGACTTGTTTGTCGATTCACCAGGGTTTTGTGACGCCCGACAAAGCGGAGCTGAAAAAGCATGTGGACCATACGAATCATTGCATCGAGCTTGCCTACAAAATGGGTATACCTTGTTTGCGCTTGAACACGGGTCGGTGGAATACAATTAAGAGTTTTGATGAGTTGATGGCAAATCGCGGAATCGAGCCGATTTTACCGGGATATACGGAAGATGATGGCTATAAATGGTGCGTGGATGGGATCCAACAATGCTTGCAAAAAGCGGAGGAATGCGGCGTATTATTGGCATTGGAGAATCATTGGGGCCTAGGCTCAACGCCCGAGGGGATGTTGCGCATTCATGATTCGGTGAATTCACCTTGGTTGGGTTTACTGATGGATACCGGAAATTTCTTGGAGAATCCCTATGATAAATTAGCGAAGATTGTGTCTAAAACCAGTTTTGTACAGGCCAAAACCTATTACGGCGGAGGCGAATGGTATAGTTTGGATTTGGATTATGCACGGATCATTAAGATGCTCAAGCAAGCAAATTACCAAGGCTATATTTCCATTGAATTTGAAGGAAAAGAACCGGGTCCGGTAGGGGTTAAGAAGAGTGTGGAGTTGTTGCGAAAATATTTGTAGAGACGCGATATTTCGCAAGTTTTTTTTTGTAGAGACGCGATACTTCGCGTCTTTGGTGGTTTTCAGGTGGTTTAACAAGACGCGAGGTATCGCGTCTCTACGGTGGTGGTTTAACAAGACGCGAGGTATCGCGTCTCTACAGGGGTGGTTTAACAAGACGCGAGGTATCGCGTCTCTACAGGGGTGGTTTAACAAGACGCGAGGTATCGCGTCTCTACGGTGGCGGTTTAACAAGACGCGAGGTATCGCGTCTCTACAGGGGTGGTTTAAAAAGACGCGAGGTATCGCGTCTCTACAGGGGTGGTTTAAAAAGACGCGAGGTATCGCGTCTCTACAGGGGTGGTTTAACAAGACGCGAGGTATCGCGTCTCTACAGGGGTGGTTTAAAAAGACGCGAGGTATCGCGTCTCTACTTTAACTTCGCTGCAATCCAGCGAAGGTATTTATTGAGATTCAGGTGATTGTTGATCGTGTACAATTGATCCCTTGTCCGCATGAAATTCGTTTCGTGGCCATTCCAGGAGTTTTTCACGGGTTCACCATTACGTATGTTGGTCAAGAAACGACGTAGGAACAATTCGTTCGTTACGCTATTTGACAACATTGGGGTGTAGTAAACACAATCTTTGAAATAGTAATGGGTTACCTGAGAAAAGCGGGTGGAATTCGGGTCATTCACGGCGCTACCTCCATGGACAATGTTGGATGACCAAATCAGCGCATCCCCTTTTTTGGCCAAAAACTTCGTTTTTTTATACGGTGAGGCCTCCATCAATGCCTCCATAAACGTTTCGTATTCCGGATAGTTGTCATAGGACGTGTCTGCCAACGAATTTTTGAAATGGCTGAAATTATATTCCGTCGTCTTGTGTGAACCCGGGTAATAGAATAAAGGCCCATTATCTTCCGTGATATCTTCCAAGGCCACCCAAACCCCACACATGTAACGCGCAGGCAAGGAACTAAAGTGCAAGGTGTCCGAATGTGCTTTTTGCTGAGACCCTACCTTAAAGTTCAAGGTTTGAAAGGGTATCACCTCGCGATCGTACAACATCTCCAAAACCTTGATAATCTCCGGGTGCGCCGCCATTTGTTGGACAGCGGGTGATTTCTGCCAAAGGTCTTGAATACGAATATCATTTCGAAAGGTATCAATCGGATAATCCGGGTTGAAGCCTTTCTCGAGCATATCCTTTTTGATTTCCTCAATGAGCTCCTCCGTGAATAGGTTCTGAACCACCACATAGCCATTTTCATGGTAATCCGTGGCTAATTTTGCCTGTTCGGAACTTAGATTTTTAGAAGGTAAAATCTGGTGAAAGAAAGGACTCTCCACCCAAGGTAAATTCATTGCATGCATGACCGTATCCGTTTGAATAATCAGCCAAATATACAGATATTTTTAATTCCGTTGAATTCGATAGTCGTGCAGTTCGATGTCGATGCTGCCTTTGGAATTGGTTTTGCCCGTTTCTTCTGGCCGACTCGTCCGATTGATATCCGTTGCCACGCCCTTCGGAATCTTGAATTTCTTGATATCAATCTGGAATTTCATGCGGGATGGTAAGCCCAAATTTCGCTCCTCCGCATAATCAAATTCACAGGTGACAGTGCCATTCGTCCGACTCGTTATTTGAGACTTTGTCACCACGTAATCTTTCGTGTCCACCCAAATCTTGGCCAAAACAATGTCTGCCTCGTTATCAGTTGGTAAGAGCGTCAGCACCTCGGTGCCTTGGTCTACCCCCGACGAAATGGCCGTGAATTGATTGGGATGGCTGAACAAAAGGGGCAATTCCGAAAATCCGTTTTTGGGGAGGATGGAGATGCCCGCCGACTTCATTTTAAAGGTCGATGGGTAGTTGAATTGTACCGTGGCTTTGACTGGTAACATCCGTATGGAGGCGATTTTCGGCTTGATGGTGGCTTTGACCTCGTAGGATTTTACTTGGTTGAATTTCTTGATCAAACGCTGCCAGGTGGCATTCGAGTTTTGGCCCAAAGACAAAAAAGGCAATAAGAGGAATAGTAGGTATTTCATTAGACCGTGATATCTTTTCGGTGAAAACTGAAGAGCGCGACGCCGACAAACACCACATTGTGCGCAATCAGTATGTAAATGGATTGTTTGATCTGTTCCCAAGGCAAGGGATCCTCAAAAAAGGAGCGCCAAGAAGCCATGTGCGTCGTAAACAACAAGGGGCGAATGGGGTCAAAAACGGGAACATCCAAGGTCCCAATAATCGTAAATAACAAGATAATCGCCATGGTGGAGACAATGGGTCCAATCGAATTATCCGAGAAACAGGATAGGCAAATGGACAGGGAGCTGATGGTTAATAGGGCCAAATAGGCTACGCAAAAACCACCTAGGTATCTCCAAACAATATCTTGTTCCTGCAAAATAACCAGTCCATCGGAATTCAAAACCATTAAATCGCCCGAACCAAACATCCAGCGACCAACGATGACCGCTAGGAATCCGAGCCATACGACGATCAACAAGGTGTACAGGCTGCCAGCGAGGAATTTGGACCCCAATAATTGATTACGCGAGATGGGTTTGGTCGCTAGCATTCGCAAGGTTCCCATGGCAGCTTCCCCGGAAATTAAATCGCCGGTGACGAGGGCGACCAACAAGGGGATGTGAACGATCAACATTTGTAGGATGATGAAGGCCACTAAATTGCCATTCAAGACATCACCCTCGAATCGCAAGGTCTGCTCAAACGAGGAGGTCACGAAGGAGATCATTGACATGCCGTCTACTTTGAGGGCGAACAGGATGATGGCCACGAGTCCGGTGATTGCCGCGAGTCCCAAATAACTTCGGGGTTTCAAGGCAATCTTGATGAGTTCGTTGTAGGTGCTGTATAGGAAAATCATGAGGCCAACAAGTTAATGAAGTAATCTTCGAGTTTACGTTTTGCCTCGATCGCAAAAATAGGAAGACCGGCGGCAACGATTTGCGCGTTTAGTGCCGGGATGTTTTCTTTCAGTAGGCTGATTTCGACGAATTGTTCGTTGACCTGCAGCGGCTGGTAATTTGTCTGAAGCAATTGAATGAGTTTCGGCATCGAAAGGCTGTCGGTCTGAATGCGAATAATCTGCTCGTCCTCATTGAGTAATTCTGCCACATTGCCTTCCACGATGCTTTTTCCTTGGTGGATGATAACCATGCGGTTGCAGATGAGTTCGACCTCGCTCAAATTGTGCGAGGACAGAATGATTGTTTTCTTCTGCTCGTTTTTGAGGCGTAAAATCAGGTTTCGCATGTCGATGATTCCTTGCGGATCTAAGCCCGTGGTAGGCTCGTCGAGCACAATCAGGTCGGGTTGATGCAAGAGGGTTTGAGCGATTCCGAGGCGTTGCCGCATGCCGTGCGAGAATCCCCCGACACGGTCATTTTCCCGACCGGCAAGTCCGACGAAGTCCAGCATTTCACGGATTTCCTGCGAACTGGAGGGTTTGCCGGAGATTCGTGAAAAGAGCTGGAGGTTTTTATAGGCGGATAGGTATTTGTAAAAATCAGGTTTTTCAATCAGGCTGCCTACGCGGGCTAAAATCTCGCTTCGATGTTGCGTGATCGACTGCCCGAATAATTCAATGCTACCTTGATCCGCTTGAATCAAGGAAAGCATGCAACGCATGGTGGTACTTTTTCCGGCGCCGTTTGGGCCCAGAAAACCATAGACATCGCCGGTATTCACGGTGATGTTGACATCCTTCACGGCGTGAAAATCACCGAAATGTTTCGAGAGGTGGCGGATTTGAACAATGGGGGTAGGCATGTATTCCTAACGCCATTTGAAGAAAAATGTTTTAAGGGCGCTGAAAGCGGTAGGCTGTTTTCCAAAACTGCTTCTTCGCGGCATCATAGAGGAAGAGCTGGTAATCGCATGATTCTAGGCTAGTTGTGTGTAGGTCCAGAAAGCTGTTGGGAAGCACCCATGTCTGCCCCAGTAGGATATTTTTCTTGGAATTTGGTCGGAAAGGAATGTTTTTGATGTACATCTTGGGACTCTTGCCGCTCCGGTAAAACAGTAGGTAATGGGGCAGATTGAGACCTATGTTCAGCGGGTAATCCTGAATTTCAATCGTCTGATCTTGGATTTTCAATTTTACGGGGAGCAGGGGAGCTGTAAGGCATTGATTGAAATGTGAACGATCGATGAGGCTGTTTTCACTCTGCCAAATTCCTTGCTCGTAGCTGGGGCGTAAATAGGCCGCAGCGTTGTCTTGGAATTGATTGGAACAATAAAGCCAGCGGCGGTTATTATCCCAGTTGGCCCCCTCAGCGATCGCATCGTGTTTTTGCTGGTACATCGCCGGCAAGTACTGCATGTAGGACCCGGCCCAAAAAACAGCTGACAAACCGATGATGCCAAGGATTTTCCCTTTGCTGAGGCTGGGTAGGTAGATGAGGTAGAGCGCGATGGCGATGAGTGGGCTGAGGCAGGCGAAACGACTGATCATACCGAGGCCGGAGCCATCGCGGTTGGAGACGATGAGCAGGCAGTTCGCGAGTAGGATGAGTAGTAAGGTGGCGCTTTGGGATTTGTAGTCTATTTTCCAAAGTCCTCGAAGCCCAAGGAGGACGAAGAGGAATCCGAGGCCCCAGGCGATTTCAGCCGGATGCCATTGGATGAACATGGCCAGGGTCCCCACGAGATTGAGGAAGAAGGGGATGGCATGGCTGATTTCGATGGAGGCGGGTTGCACGACGCTCCCGATTTTCGACATGTAGAGGTAGCTGGCGAGTTGGAGGACAAAACTGGGTGCCAACCACATGATCTCCTTGAAACGCCGGTTGGCCAACAGGTAATACCCGATGCCGACGTAGGCCAACACCCCACTTCCAAAGGAATAAAAGGCCATGGCGGCGAATAGGATTGCTAGGCTTAGATTTTTTGGGCCGGGTTTGGCGATGAAGTGCAGGGCGAGTAGGGTGAAGAGGATGACAGAGCTTTGTTGGATCCCGGTCATGGCCCAGTTGGCCACCTCATAATACTGCGGTTGGAACCATAGTAGCAGGATGGGCAGGGCTTTCCAAGGGGCTAATGCATGGGATTGAGTTTGTTTCCATAGGAGCCAGGCGATGGCGGTGAGTTGGGCCAAGCTGATGAGTAGAATCCGTTGGAAGTTGATGTCTTGAAAGAGCAGGTATTGAATGCTGAGTCCGATTTTGGGGATGACGGCCATGTGGTTGTTGTCTACCATGAATAGGCTGCGCAGGAATTGGGTAGTGCTGAGATTTTTTTGTGCGAGTTGGTTGACGAAATCGATAAAATTGACGTCATCGAGGAAGGGGCTGTTGTGGCTGAGGCGGAAGATTTGCCAAGCAAATAGCAGGATGATTCCGCTGCCAAGAAGCCAATTGCTGAAGAGTCTCGCGTTCATGGTGGCAAGTTATCGAAATGTTTTGGGAAACTTTTTTACCATTGGATAATTCGGGTGGAAAAAACTTGTAGCCTAGGCCATAATTCGTAATTTTGTTACTCAAAATTGTATCAGTCTACCTTGGGTTCTGTGTGACTCAGGAGGGCGAAGCCGTATTAGGCGAATTGCATTGGTATTAGATCGTTTATTTTCGGGAAAGATTCGGGTGGCTTTGCTCACTAAATTGCTGTTGAACCCGGCGAGTAAGGTCTACCTACGGGGTTTGGAGCGGGATTTGGGGGTGAGTAGCAATACGGTACGTTTGGAATTGAATAAATTGCAGGAGATGCATTTGATTCAGGTGCAGGAGGAGGAGGAAAATGCGAAGGTGAAGCATTATGTGGTGAATCAGGCGCATCCGATGTTCCAGACCTTGCGGGGAATAATTCTGCAATTTGTAGGTTTGGATCAGATTGTGGACCAAATCATCAAGAAATTAGGTAATTTGGACCAGGTATATCTGACCGGGGAGCTGGCGGAGGGTAAGAATTCCCCTTTTGTGGACCTGGTGCTGGTGGGGAATGTGGATCGTCCGTATTTATATCAGTTGATCGAAAAGGTGGAACCCTTGATACAGAAGAAGGTCCGTGTTGGGGTTTTTGGGCGAGAGGAGTTTAGTGAGGGGATGATGATGGGGAGTGGGAAGTGGATGAGGATGATGGAATGATTTTTTAAAATTGAATATATAATAAATGTTTGAAAACAGCTTATACGAAAATTCTTATCATAAAGTTGATTTAACTAAATATAGCTTCTTGGTAACTGGCGGTGCTGGATTTATTGGTTCGAATTTAGTAGAATACTTATTGAAATTTGGAGCCAAGAAAGTGAGGGTTTTAGATAATCTCTCCAATGGATATATGGAGAATATTCAGCCATTTGTTGGGCTTGCTAATTTCGAATTTATAGAAGGTGATATAAGAGATTATGAAACTTGTTTGAATGCATTAGTAGATATTGATTTTGTCTCACATCAGGCTGCATTAGGGTCAATACCGAGATCTATAGCTGACCCACTAACAACTAACCAAGTTAATATTGATGGATTTCTAAATATGTTGACGGCTGTTAAGAATTCAAAAAATGTTAAAAAAATTGTCTATGCAGCTTCTTCATCAACATACGGAGACAGTAAAGAATTGCCGAAAATTGAAGGTTTTGAAGGTAAGCCTTTGAGTCCGTATGCTGTTACTAAAGCCGTTAATGAAATGTATGCCAATGTATTTAGTAATGTATATGAAATTGAAACGATTGGGTTAAGATATTTCAATGTTTTTGGTCCCCGACAAAATCCTGATAATCCTTACGCGGCAGTTATACCCTTGTTTATTAAGAATCTACTTAATGATACAAGTCCTACAATTCATGGTGATGGTCTCCAAAGTAGAGATTTTACCTTTGTTAGTAATGTTGTTAAAGCTAATATTTTAGCCTTTTTTGATTTTAAGTCAGATCAAAAATCGGAAGTAATTAATATTGCTTGTGGTGAACAAATTACCTTGCTCGATCTTTGGAATACAATGACAGAAATTTCTGGTAAAAATATACAGCCCAACTTTAATGTTTCCAGGCAAGGAGATATAAAACATAGTTTAGCTTCAATTGAGAAAGCAAAAAAAATCATAGGCTATTTCCCTGAAGTAAATGTTAGGGATGGTCTAAAATATTTAATTAACTGTTAACTGAAACTCTGAAATGTTTTTGAAAAAATTATTTGATCTTTTTGCAAAACGCTATTATCACAAGCTTTTGTTGCTTGTAAAATCCAATTTGTTCATTCAGAATCGTGTAAGATTAGGTCGACAAAATGATGGAGGTTATGTAATTCTGGGAAAAGGGAAAGAAGACTATGAAATATTACTCTCATTTGGAATATCAAATGATGTAAGTTTTGAATTGGATTTTAGCAAAATGTATCCCAATTGTAAAATATATTGTTTTGATCCAACAGTTGATGATTTACCTGAAAAAGTACCTAATGCATCATTTTTCAAAATTGGAATTGATTCTGTTTCGACGGAAAACTACTTGAGTTTATACGATATTGAGAAGATGATAGGTCAAAATTTTAGTGAGAAGAAAGTATTTTTAAAAATGGACATCGAAGGTTACGAGTGGGGAGTTTTTAATGATACTCGATCTTATGAATTAATTAAAAATATAGATCAAATAGCGATAGAATTACACTTTAAATATATACTTAAGGGTAATAAGTACATGCTTCCATATTTTTTAATTCAGCGATACAAAATTTTAAAGAAGATAAAACAAGATTTTGTGGTGTTTAACTTACATGCTAATAATGCAACGCTTGATAATAGTTATACTAGGTTTAGCACATTTATATTTCCACATGTTGTAGAGGTCTCTCTGTTGAATAAGACTTTAGTTGAGACTTTAGTTGAGGACTTAAATCAAAGTTGTAATCCATTATTTGAAGACATTCAAGATTTTAGAATATGATAAAATCAAATAGTGTTATATGTTATTTAGCGAATAGAGGTGTTCGTAATTATTATGACTTAACCAAGAGCTTATTTCTACTAAAAATTAATTTTTTAAATTTTTTTAATCATGATGTAATTATTTTTCATGAGTCTAATTTCAATTCATTAATTCGTAGGGCCATTTCTGTTTTTTTTGATGTAAAGTTTATTGAGATTGATCTAAATTCGTATTACAACTCCAATAGAGAAAAAATTCAAATTGACAAAGAGTTAGCAAATTTTGGTATCGGGTACAGGTCAATGTGTTATTTTTTCTTTAGTGATTTTGCTAAGTATTTGAAAGCATATGGTTACAAGTATTATTGCAGACTTGACACTGATTCGTTCATTACAAAAAAGGTGCCATTCGATTTTTTTAAATCTATGGAGGTCGATGGTTATAGATATGGATATATTGCAGAAATCTTAGAATCCTCTGTCGCTGTAAAGGGTATAAATAGTTTCTTAATTAATAATGGCAAATACAAAACATTAATGGAGGATAATCAATTTGTCTTTCATGATTCTGAATATAACTTAAGATGCATTTACACTAATTTTGAAGTCCTTGACTTATCTATATTTGAAGATAAATCAATAAATGATTTTGTTGATTTAATAGTAAAATCCAATAACATATTTAATTTCAGGTGGGGTGATGCTCCCCTTCGAACAATAATGATTTCATTATTTCTTGATAAAAATCAAATCGTCCGTTTTACTAAAATTGATTACAGACATCAATTATTTGTACAGAAACAAGGAAAAATTAATGATTCAAATCCTGTAATTCAGGCATTTAATCAGAATCCTATTGGTGTTTTGAAATGATCCATTCAATAAAATATTTCAAGGAAATTTTACGATTTTCACTTGAGGCGCGTAAAAAAGAAGCAATTTTATTACTTTTATTAAATTTTATATCAGCATTTTTCGAGTATTTCACTCTTGCATTAATTATACCCTATACGCAGATTGTTACTGATTTTCACAGTGGCAAAACCAATAAGTTAGTTTCTTTCATTGAAAATAATTTTAAACAACTAGATTCTAATGAGTCATTGTATTTTTTAACATTTTGCCTCTTAATTTTTATATTATTTAGTATAATCATTAGAATTTATACTGCGTTTTTTTCAAACAAGTTTTCTACATCTCTTGGGGTTGAGTTATCTGAAAAACTTCTTGAAAACATCATTAGGCAACCATATCATTACAATTTGGAAAATAATCCAAATTATTCAATCGCAACAATTAATATTAAGGGAGGTCAGGTTGTTTATGGTATAATACAACCAATTTTAAATTTGATTACTTCAACGCTTTTGATCGCCGCAATATTATTTTCCTTAGTTTGGGCATCCTGGCAAACTGTTTTCTTTTTAGGATTATTTTTTGTTTTATTTTATTGGATAATTAACAAGATTTTTTCCCAAAAAATATCATGGAATGCGAAACAAATTTCTGAAGAATCTGGCGAATCGCTTAAAATTTTGAATGAAGTATTTTCTGGACTTCGATATGTAATATTAAATAATTCTTTTTCGCACTTTATTGCCAAATATAGAAAATCCAACCAAAACTATTTAAGATCTCAAGGTTTAAATATCGTAATTAGTAGCGTCCCTAAATTTTTGTTGGAAGGTTTAATGATGATAATTGTTGTCGTTATATTACTAGTTTATTTTGGTACTTCATCTATAAACTTTGAAATAGGAACAATAATTTTATTTGTCATTGGTTCCCAAAAATTAATTCCAATTGTTCAGCAAAGTTTTTTCTATTACAGTTCGTTGAAAGGGAATATAGATGCTTTAAAAGACGTCTTGATCGCTTTGAATTTACCAGTTGTTAATGAAGAATTAGGCAATTCTCAATCTGATTTTCTATTCAATAATAGTATAATTTTTGAAGACGTTTCATTCAAGTATCCTGATGGTAGTGATGTATTAAATTCAATTAATTTAGAAATTAAAAAAGGGCAAAAAGTAGGAATAATTGGTATTTCGGGTTCAGGTAAAAGCACATTGGTTGACTTGATTTTGGGGTTAATTGAACCTACCCATGGTTCAATAAAAATTGATGGTGAGCTTATAGATTCAGGAATATTAAAGAATTGGCGTCGGATAATTGGGAGTGTTCCTCAAACAATAATTATGAATGATCAAACTATTTATGAAAATATTGCATTTGGATTGCCCTATTCAGATATAGATAAACAGCACGTTAAATTAGTAGCTCAAAAAGCTAATATATATAATGAAATAGAAAAGATGGATAGAGGTTTTGATACAATTATTGGGGATAAAGGATCGAAATTAAGTGGTGGTCAGAGGCAAAGAATTGGAATTGCACGTGCTCTATATAGTAATCCTCAAATTTTAATTTTGGATGAAGCAACATCTGCCCTTGATCATTTTACTGAGTCAGAGGTTTTAGATACAATTTATAAGTTAGATGGGATTACTGTTATTATTATTACCCATAGAGAAAATACATTGTTTAGTGCTGATATGGTTTATAAGATTACTTCAGGAAATTTAATTGTTTTAAATAATGATTAAAGTAGTTGTTATTTCAGATGGAGTTAATTTCAGGTTAGAAAACTTTGATGTCATTTTTGTTCCTATTAAGGAAATTCCGCCAATTGAATGGTTTTATCATGCAGAAAGCATTGATAAAATGTGGCAAAATAGAAATTCACAATATTTAAGTTTTCTTGAGAAGTTCAAGTTAAAATATGGCAAATTTGATATTTTGATTTCAGATCAAATAAATCCATTTCATCCTGAATGGTTGTGTGAAAATTTTCCTGAGACAATTAAAATTTATGGGATGATAGATGACCCAACATGTACCTATCATAGAACATTAAGTTCTATATGGGCATTTGATGGGGTTTTTTACGTTTCACCAAGCTATAGTGAAAAGCTTACGATGCGTGAGCTCCTAGAGAAGTACAATAGTTCAATAAGTAGCCATTTTTTACCACATGCAAGGTTAAATTATAATAGTAAAGAACATTATGATATAGTTGAGAATTCCTTTAACAAACGTGAGAAAGATATTTTATATGTGGGAGCATATTATGAATCTAAAATTGATAGGTTAATTGCATTCAAAGAAGCTTTTAAAAGTCAATTTGATGTTTTTGGTTTTTGGCCGTATAAAGGGTTTAGGGGAGTAATGCGGGCTTTAGAATTTAAAAAACCTTTTAATCATCGGGTTCCATCATTAACTGAAGAAGAAAAGTTTAGGAAATTTCTTCAGTACAAAATATGTTTAAACTTTAATTGGAATGAGTCGAGGGAAACAGGGAATATGAGAATGTATCAGGCACCTTTTCATGGTATGATGCTATTAAATGATATTGCAGCGAAAGACGAACATTTGTCAATTTACTCGAACGATGAGGCTGTTTTTTTTACCTGTATAGATGACGCGATTGAGAAAGCAAAATATTATCTAAAAAATGATAGCGAACGCATTCGAATCGCTAAAAATGGCTTTATTAAAACAACACGTGAATATAATTTTGAATCAATTTGGCTAAATCTATTAAATTGGGCCGCCAACTTAAAATAACAAGTATATGCAATATAAGATACCTGGATATATCACTCTTCTAAAATTAATTTTTAATTCAATTTATTATAAATTAAATAAAAATGAAAAATTTAAGAAGTCTTGGGATGTAGAGTTCGAAAATAATTATTGGGATAATAACCTTTCTAATAACAACTTAAACGAATTACATGCGAAATTGAAATTCATGAATTATTTTGAAATTATTTCTGAATACAGTTTGAATATTCAAGAGCACTATGTCGCAGATTTTGGAGGGGGGCCTTTTGGAGGAGTTTTACCTTTGGTGTTTGGTTCAAAGAAGTTTTTAGTTGATTTAATTGATGTAAATTTAAATGTCATAAATTCTGAGAAAATAATACCAATAAAAGCAAGTTTTACAGATCAAATAAATTTGCCACTAAAACTAGATGTTATTTTTTGTCTTGAGGCGTTAGATCATTTGAATGATATGAATGAATTTAGAAAGTCTGTCAATAATATTTCGAATTCTCTCAAAAATGGAGGATTATTTTTTTTTGAAATGCCAATTAGGAATAGAGCAACGGATGGACATCCCATCTCACTTGCTCAATATTCTAGAAATTCGATAGTTGATATTTTTAGGCAAAATGGATTTAAGGTAATTCATAAGATTAATTTTGGACCATCATTTGGGTCTCCTAATTCATTTATAGTTGTTTGTAAAAAGGTAGTTTAAATAATGCATTTATATTTAAGAGATGATGATACCTCTTTTTTTACATCTGTAGAAGAATTAAATTCTGCTTTTGATGGAATTTGGGAACATGGCCCCGTAAATTTGGCGATAATTCCATATGCAGTTTTTACAAAAAACCATGGAATAAAAGAAAAGTACTTTCAAGATCCCTCTAAAGAGTATTTTATTGGAGATAACAATAAATTAGTTGACTTTCTGAAAGAGAAAATTAAAGAAAACAAGGTTACTATCATGCTACATGGATATAATCATTATTATTTACCTACCAACAATAAAAAATATCCTTTTGGCATACCAGAATTTGTTCATAGTAACAATCAATTTGAAAGAATTTCGAACGCGAAAAACGATTTAGAGAATTTGTTTAATGTTGAAATTAAATGGTTTATTCCACCTTCAAATTCATTAACAAAGGAGACAATTAAAGCTTGCGATGAACTAAAGTTGAATATCCCCTTGTTGATGAACCTCAAGAATAGATTGTGGGAAATTTTAAAGGAATCTCCTAGCGCACTATTACAAAATCGCTTAAATAAAATTTCTAATAGGAATAATCCACTTAAAATTGGCAATCACATTGAAATTTCATGTGTTAGTTATACTACGGAAACCGATTTTGATTCTACTTATGTTAGTAATTCATTAAATAAAATCATTTCTACACACTACTGGGAATTGATTAAATATCCAGAAATTAAAAAAAAGGTAATTAAGAATATTAAACAATATAATGGTGTGTTAAAAAGTATGAATGATATTCATTTATGACCAAGATAGCAATCGCGGTATTTAGTACATTTTGGGGGCGGTCTTTTAAGTCAAAGCAATTACAGGCACTTGTAAATACATTCGAGAATAAAGGTATTTCTTATACTTGTTATGCTTTGGATTTCTCATTGAAATATATATTAATTAAATCGATTTCAAATATAAGAGTTTCATCTTTGCCTCTTATTACCTATAAGTTTTATGAAAAGTTTGGATTAAATAAATTGTACAATTCGTATTGGAATTATCTTATAGCTGAATTTTTATATTTCTTAATTTACAAAAAGTCTATATTAAAAAGTGATTCAGATATAATTGTTTGTAGAAATCGTCCTTTTCAGCTTTTGTCATATATCAAGCGAAAGTCAGATAAAAGAATTTTACTTGAAGTTGATCAACTTCATCCCCTATTTACTCAGCAAGTAGTTTTAAGCGAGGCTCAAAGATTAAATATTGAATTAAATAGTATTTATACAGAAAAAATAGCGATAAATAATTATATCAAGGCCTTTGAATTTGCTGATTTTATAGTTGTATATAGTGAATATCAAAGAAGTAATTTACTTTCATACGGAATAAATAAACCTATATATATAAATGAATTGGGTACTGATCTATCTAATTTAGAAAAATTGGAATATACTCTTGAAAGTGAAATTGCATTTGTTTGCTTTGCAAATCATTCAATTTTAAAAGGTACTCATTTGTTAATTGATGCTTGGATTAAAGGTGGGATTAGGTCAAAACTTTTTATCGTAGGTTCCCAAGAAGTTGAATTTAAATTAATTCTAGCAAGATATTCAGCTATTCCTGATTCGGTTATTTTCGTTGAATCGTTTACCAGTGAAGAGTTGAAAAGACTTTCGAGAAAATTTAATTTAGTGGGCATGCTAAATAGCCTTTCTGAAGGATATAGTAGAGTGGTTAATGAGTATTTGGCATTAGGGCTACCTGTCATACTATCAGAGGTCAATAGTAGACCCAATATTGATAATATCAGTGGTTACATAGTAAATTCTTTTGATATTCAAGGAATAATCAACGCTGTAGATCAATTAAAAAATGCTATCAAATACAATGAATTTAGGAAAAATTGTATGTCTAGGCCAGTTAGAACATATCAAGATTTTGCCTCTACTTATGTTCAAATTATTCAATCTATAAGATAAATGAGAATAGTATTTATAGTAGGTAGTTTAAACACAGGAGGAGCGGAAAAAGTATTAGTCAATTATATTAATGAATTAAGCACTCAAAAGGATGTAAAAGTCTCTTTATTTGTTATCTCATTAAGCGGGAATTTATTAGGTCAAATCAGAGAGAATATAGAAATATCCTATTTATATAAAGGTAATGATCAGATTAGAAATTGGGGTACTATAAGTAGGTTGCTTTATAAAGTATACAGGCGAATACTCAAAGAATTATGTTTTCATTTTCCGCGTTTATTTAGTTTGATATTTTCGAAATTCAAGAATTTTGATTGCGGATTTATCTTTGTCCAAGACCTCTTTTGGTTTTCTAAAACAAATTTTGGGAAAAGAAAATATTTGTGGATTCAAAATAATTTAAAGCTTGTTAAGGATTACGAGCTATTTCAAGATGTAAAATTTGCTCAGGGATTTGAAAAAATAGTTGCAATTTCAGATGGTATATATGAGGATTTAACCCTTCGGATTGGGATATCAAGTGATTCAATAATAAAGATAAATAACCCGATTAATACTTATGATGTTAATTTGTTAGCTCAGGAAAAAGACACTTTTAATAGATTTGATTTTGACTTCCATCAACCTTACATGGTAACGATGGGTAGGCTCATACATCAAAAAGGGTTTGATATTTTAATGAAAGCTTTTTGTATTTGTAAGAAAGCTGGACGTTTAGAAAGATTGGTTATTGTTGGTGGTGGAGAGGAGCATGACAGTTTAATTAAACTAGCTAGTGATCTTGGCCTTGTGGAAGGTGAAGATTATTTAATTACAGGAATAATGAGTAATCCATATCCATTACTTAAAAATGCTAAACTTTTTGTATGTAGTTCTAGATTTGATGGGTTATCAACGTCTATTAATGAAGCCATGTCCCTTGGGCTTCCTATTGTGTCCACACCCTGTGATTTTGGACCGAAGGAAATCTTGGGGGATTCGAAATACGGAATTATTTCTGAGGGGATTGATGAAATATCACTTTCCAATTCAATTCAAAAAATGTTTTCACACATAGCGGAAGACAATTGTTTTTCTGACTTATCTGTTCGACGTTCTCAGGATTTTGATATAAAACATATATCAAAATTATTGATTCAATCTATAAAATGAATATAGCTATTGTTCTTCCAGATTTACGTCTTGGAGGAGCTGAAAAAAATATGATAAACTTGGCGAATGCTCTTCAGAATAAAGGGCATAATGTCTTTCTGATACTTATTTTCGGAGGAGAGTCAACAATCTTTTTGGACATATCCAAAGACATAGAAATTATTCGGCTTAATTTACCAAAATTCAGATATCTAATTTTTCGGCCGTTTAAATTTATTAATCTAGTTAGAAAAAAAAAGATCGATGTTTTACTTGGAGGTTACGGTGAGCTCAATCCTCTTATAGCTATATTCAGCATATTCTTCAGCAAAGTTAAATTTATCGCTAGGGAAACCAGTATTCCTAGTATCCATATTCAAAGAAAAATTCTTCGAATATTTTATAATATTACTTACAATTTATTTGACGTAATAATTGTTCAATCTGAGTCAATGAAATCAGATTTACTTCATAATTTTAGAATTTCCCCAAGTAAAATAGCATTGATTCCCAACATTTTAGACACGGATAAAATTGATTCATTAAGTAAAGAGAATATTGAATCTAATAAACTAGCAGTTAGGGATTTCATTCTTTTTGTTGGGACAATAAATGAAAATAAGCGATTAGATAGGGTAGTAGATTTTCATTTTCGATTAATTAATGAGGGTTATGATTTTGATTTAGTTATTATTGGAGATGGTCCTTCTGTTGAAAAACTAAATAAGCTTGTTATACAAAAAAATATTCAAAATAAGGTTCATTTATTAGGGGCTATTTTGAATCCTTACCCTTATATGAAAAAAGCCTCATTTCTTATTATTTCATCTAATTATGAGGGATTTCCTAATGTTGGTATAGAGGCTCAATATTGTGGGACTCCAATTATTGTATCCGAAAATACGCTTGGTGGAGCAAAAGAACTTATTCTTGAAGGAATTAATGGGGAAATAATTGATTTAGAACTTGGGAATTTAGATTTTATTAGGAAAAGCTATGATAGTGACAAAATAGCCACTCTAACTAAAGACAGACATGGATTATTAAATGTTTCTAATCAATATCAAACTTTATTTTGATTCTTAACACATATACAGTTCTTTTCGTAATAATACTAATTGGCAGTTTTTTTGAATTTGTAAAAGAACTCTGGGTTAGGAATATTGTCTATTATGCCTTTGTATGTACCTTGATTTTATTAGGAGGATTTAGATTTGGCATATCAAGTGATTATTTTCATTATAAGGAAATATTTCAAAAAATAGTAATAGTAAAGGATTGGAGTGAATTTTTAATGGAATATGGCTTCCTTTCAATTATTTATTTGTTTAATAAAGTTGGATTGAGTTTCGAGATTTTCATTTTTTTATTTTGCGCGTTTTCGGTCTCATTAAAAGCTTATGTCATTAAAAAAATAAGCCCATATCCCATTATAAGTTTATTGCTTTATTTTACATTTTTCTTTTTACTGGATGACATGGGGGCCATTAGAAGAGGTTTTGCCTGCTCTTTAATATTTTTGGCATATTATTTTATTTTCTCAAAAAGGTATTTAGTTTCTTCTTTTTTGATTTTACTAGCGAGTAGTATTCATCTCACTGTTTTAATCGTCATCCCTTTTCTTTTATTTATTGGTAAAAAAATCAATCTTAAACTTTTCTTGTTTTTACTTGCTGGATCAATTTTTTTAGGGATAGGTTTTGAGAAACTTTTTAGTAGTTTAGTTGCCATTGATTCCCAATTTCTAGCTATTCAAAAAATCATATCCTACTCTGAGGAACAATATTTTTCAGAAACAAATGTTTATGAAATTGGATTGTTTTTGAGAATTTTATTAATTCTAATTCTATTCAAAAATTATAATAAACTAGTTTTTGCACCAAATTTTAAACAGATGCTAAATCTTTATATTGTTTCAGTATTTGTTTTAGTTGTCTTTTCAAAATTGACTGTATTTTCTTCTGTAGTCATATATTTTAAGATATTTGAAATACTATTAGTTCCTTTACTAATTAACTCCATGAAACGTAGAACACGTGTTTTTTTGGTTATATTTTTTGTTTCATATTCATTTTTTAGCCTTTTCAGATTAACAACAAATCCAAAATCTGATTTTCAAACTTATAATTCTATATTCCAATTTATTTAATGAGATTTTCATTAATTGTAGCAACGCTGGATAGGCCAAATGACCTAAAGAATTTACTTGAGTCTCTAGTACTACAAACCTACAAGGATTTCCAAGTTATCATTGTGGATCAATCCGATAATAAGGATTCTTTTAAGATTGTTGATGAATATAGATTCCAACTTGATATTATTTATTTACATTCTGAAATAAAAGGTTTAAGTATTGCTAGAAATGTAGGTTTGAGTCTCGCTGATGGAGACATAATTGCTTTTCCAGACGATGATTGTTGTTATTCTGCGAACGTACTAGAATTAGTTTCTAATCATTTTCTCGAGAACGCATCGTATCATATTATTTCAACGAATTCTCAAGCTTCAATTCGTGATAATTCTAAATACCATAGTGCGCCATCCGATATTCGTGAGTTAAATGTTTGGAATATATTTAGTACAATTATCTCGTTTACATTGTTTATAAGAAATAATGAAATTAAAATTTTAAAATTTGATGAAAGTTTTGGTGTTGGTGCTCAATTTGGTTCTGGTGAAGAAACTGATTTAATTTTAAGATTAATTAAAGAAGGAGCAAAAGGGTGCTATTTTCCCGATGTAATGGTATTTCATCCGGTCAATAAAATTAATAGTATAGAACGGGGCTACAAATATGCACTTGGTTTTGGGGCATTACATAGGAAACATTTTAATCTATGGGCCATTAAGGCTCATTTCATTTTATACACCTTATCTAGCCTACTGAAGATTTTATTATTTAGAGATATTAAAATGAATTACTTTTTGTTAAAAGGTAAAATCAAAGGCTTTTATAAATTTAACATTTAGTCTAATATAGGGTGAACTTTTTAATTGATGGCCGTTTAATTTCCCAAAAACCTACAGGTATTTCCAGGTACACTCTTGAATTGATTGATAGTTATGTAGAAAGATATGGAAGTAATAATGTAACGATTTTATTAAACGAAAATGTGGATCTTCAATGCCCAAAAGTATTCACAAAATTAAAGCCATATAATTTATTTCATTTTTTGCTTTTCCCATTTTTTATTAATCTATCAAAATATGATTTTTTCCATTGCCCATTCTATGTAGGCCCATTTTTAAAGTTATCAAGAAACGTAAAAATTATCCTCACCGTACATGATTTAATGTTTTTGGTCGTTCCTGGATTTTTTTCATCAATTAATATAATCAACAGTTTAGGCAAACTTTATTATTGGGTAATGGTTAAATTAAGTTTAAAAGTTTCCGATATTTTAATTTCAGTTTCAAAAACCACTCAAACTGATGTTATTAAAATTTTTAATAAAAACTCTCTGATTATTCCTGAAGGAATTAATTTGCAAACGAAAATTATTCCCACTTATGCTAACATTTCAAAGCATATTCTAAAAGAAGATTATTTCCTTTATGTTGGAAATAATCGACCTCATAAAAATGTTGATTTCCTACTTAATGTTTACGCAAAATACATCGGTAGTTGTAAATTAATAATTGTGGGTCATACAAATAAATCTATGAAGGAAAATCGCGACATCATTTATTTGAACAATGTAAATGATGTGGAATTAATTGATTTATATAAAAATTGTAAAGCCTTTATACTTCCTTCTAAATATGAAGGATTTGGATTGCCTATTTTAGAAGCGATTTCAAATGGGACAATCGTTTTTTCTTCCAACTATGGTGCACTTAAAGAATTTCCTTTTCATTCTGTATATTATTTTAATCCCAATAATTTCAATGAATTGCTTGATCTATTAATAAATGTAGAAAACTATAAATTTCATTCTAAGGATTTTGAACTTCTAAGGTCTTATGATTGGAAGAGAAATTTTATTTCAATTCACAATTATGTAGAAAAGCAATTCAATTAGTATGATAGTTACCGGTTCTATAGTATTATTTCATAATGAAACCTCAATATTAAAGGCGGCAATAGCTTCTTTTTTGAATTCGAGAATGAATATTAAACTATATTTAATTGATAATTCCTCGGATTCTTCGCTTTCTACTATAATTTCAGATGATCGAGTAGAATACATTAAAAATCCTCAAAATATAGGCTTCGGTGCTGGACATAATATTGCATTTAAGAAAGCCTTCGATATAAATTCAAATTATCATTTAGTACTCAATCCGGATATATATTTCGATCCTGGAACCATTGAAAAAATTGTTGATTTTATGGAAGCCAATCAAGAGGTTGGACACTTGATGCCAAAGGTTTTATATCCCAATGGTGAGCTACAATTATTATGTAAGACAAATCCAACTATTTTTGATTTATTCGCTCGACGGTTTTTGCCTTTAACTATCCAGAAGTTATTTGCTAAGCGAATGGCAAAATATGATTATCAAGATCGTGATTACCAATCAGTCATGTATGATATCCCCTATTTATCTGGATGTTTTATGTTCTTGAGGGTCAGCAAATTAAAAGAAGTTGGATTATTTGATGAGCGTATATTTATGTATATCGAGGATGCCGATTTAACACGTCGTTTTCTTGAGAAATCAAGAACTGTATATTATCCCCTTACTCAGGTATTTCATTTATTTGCAAAAGGTTCTCACAAAAGTTGGAAATTGACCTGGTATTCCCTTCATGGCGCATTTGTATATTTTAAGAAATGGGGATTTAAATTTTATTGATGTGAAAATACTATTAACCGGTTCTTCCGGATTTCTAGGTAAAGTTCTATTTGATAATCTGTCAAATAATCACTCTGTAACCACACTTTCAAGGAATAATAATTCAAGTCAACAAATTGATTTGCGTTATGTATTCAATTTGGCATCAAATTTTGAATGTGTTATTCATGCAGCGGGAACAGCACATTTAGTTCCAAAAACTCCTGAAGAAGAGAAAAGTTTTTGGGCGGTTAATGTTGTTGGTACACGAAATTTGTTAAAAGCATTAGAGCATAATCCTCCGAAATATTTGGTATATATAAGTACGGTTGCGGTCTATGGTACAGTTTGTGGTAAGAATTTAAATGAAAACTCACCAATACTCGCATGTGACTTATATGGGATTAGCAAAATTCAAGCCGAGGCCGAAATCATTGACTGGTGCCGTCGATTTGATGTCACCTGCACCATTCTTCGCCTGCCGCTCATCTATGGGGAGAATCCTCCCGGAAATCTGAAAGCCATGATTCAAGGAATCAAAAAAGGCTATTATTTCAACATTGCCGGTGGACAGGCACGCAAAAGCATGGTCCGCGCCGAGGATGTTGCTCGCTTTATCTTGCCTGCCTCCGAGGTAGGAGGGATATACCACCTCACCGATGGTCAGCATCCGAGTTTTCAGGAATTAAGCCTACTGATCGGACAGGCACATAGAAGGAATTGGATCCCCAACATGCCCTTAGGTTTGGCAAAAATTATTGCGAAAGTCGGGGATATTCTGGGCCCTTGGTTTCCATTAAACTCCGACAAGCTTCTGAAAATTACCTCGGAACTCACCTTCGACGACTCTCTCGCACGTCGCAATTTCGGCTGGAATCCTCAGCCGATTATCCCTCCCCAAGCTACCCAAACGCACCTTTAGATAAGTTGGGCCTCCCATTTTGTTGAAAAGACAGTAAAAAAAAACTATTTTTGCTTCAATATATAAATTACTCGACTCCAAACGATTACTACTTGGGCGCTGCTCATCCTAGTATTGGTAAAAACATTTTGCATGAAACATGATTACGCGGTCATTGTACCGATGGCAAACGAACAGCAAGACTTTATCCCTTTTGTCGAAAAAGTAAAAGAGGTACTGGATGAAACACCTGGAGGAAAAGTCTACCTAATCGTTGACAAGGTCTCCGTCGATAATACCCGCGAACTCTGTGAGAATCTGCAAAAAGAAGACCCACGCTTTCAACTGGTTTGGTCCCCCGAGAACAAAAATGTCGTCGATGCCTACATCAAAGGCTACCGCGTCGCGCTCGAACATCAACACGAAATCATCATCGAAATGGATGCCGGACTATCTCACGATCCCAGCGCCATTCCACTTTTTCTACGTGTTTTAAATGAAGGCAACCACTGCGCCTTTGGCAGTCGGTTCATTAATGGCGGTTCCATCACCGACTCCAATTGGAAGCGAACGGTACTCTCCAAAGTCGGTACCATTTTGGCCAATATCCTCCTCGGCACCCGCATGTTTGATATGACATCCGGTTTCCAAGGTTTCCGCCGCGATGTGGTTGAGAAATTCGCACACTATCCCTTGCTTTCCAAGGCCCATTTCTACCAAACGGAATTGCGTTACTTATTACGCCATACCCGTTTCGTCGAAATACCGATACACTACAAGGCACCTTCGCCCAGCGTATCCCAAAAGGCCATCAAAAATTCGATTCAAGTACTTTTTCATTACTTCTTAAAACGGATTAGCTTTCAATCCACTCGTATTTCGTAAAGCCATGTCGAAAAGCCCCTTCCTTGTGATTACCTCCATCGCGGACGATAAACACCCCGTGTTAAATCAATATGCCGCCGCCTGCCAAGCGAAAGGTGTTCCCTTCATCGTCATCGGTGACGTCAAAAGTCCCAACGATTTCCAGCTAGCGGGTTGCGATTTCTACTCCATCGAAAAACAGTTGCAATTACCCCATACCTTGGCACGCGAAATTCCCGTGAAGCATTATGCGCGGAAGAATATTGGGTATTTGATTGCTCTCCAACAAGGGGCTGAGGTGATCATTGAAACAGACGACGATAACATTCCCTACGAAAGTTTTTGGGGCCCACGTACACCCGAAGTTCAAGCAAACAAACTTCAGGATCATGGCTGGGTCAATGTCTATAAATATTTCAGCGAGACGAATATTTGGCCAAGAGGTTTTCCTTTGGACCAAGTCTTGGAATCCATGAAGCCCAAGCCCGAGGCGGATACAGTGGCTTGTCCGATCCAACAAGGTTTGGCCGATGATAATCCGGATGTAGATGCCATCTACCGCATGGTCTTGCCATTACCCATCAAATTTTTGGAAAGAGATCCGATCGCCTTGGCGAATCAATCCATCTGTCCATTCAATAGCCAAAATACCACTTGGTTCAAGGAGGCCTTTCCGCTGTTGTATCTGCCTTCGTATTGCAGTTTCCGCATGACGGATATTTGGCGTTCCTTTGTGGCGCAACGTATCGCATGGACATGCGGTTGGTCCATTCTTTTCCACAACGCGACCGTCTATCAAATCCGTAATGAACATAACATTATGAAGGATTTTGAGGATGAAATCCCTGGTTATTTGAATAACTCAAGCATCATGAAGGGCTTGAACGCATTGAACCTATTGGACGGCGTAGAAAATATCTACACCAACCTTACCTTATGTTACGAAGAACTCGTACGTCAAGGGGTGGTGGATGCCAAAGAATTAGCCCTCTTGGATTGTTGGATCCAAGACATGCAGGCTTTATTCAACCGTCACTGATTTAGCTAAATTGCGGGGTTTGTCCACATCTAGGCCGCGCAATACGCCGATGTAATAGGAGAGTAATTGAGTCGGCAAGACGCTGATCAACGGCGCCAACAACTCATCCACCTCGGGCACGACCATCACATGGTCCGCCATGTCGCGAATCAGGGTGTCTCCCTCCGAAATCACCGCAATGACCATGCCTTTGCGCGCCTTGATTTCTTGAATATTACTCACAATTTTCTCGTAGTAGGCGTCTTTGGTCGCGATGAATAAAACCGGCAGGTTCTCGTCCACCAAGGCAATCGGTCCGTGTTTCATCTCCGCGGCTGGGTAACCCTCCGCGTGGATATATGAGATTTCCTTTAGTTTCAGGGCGCCTTCCAGGGCCACCGGGAAATTATAGCCACGGCCCAAGAACAAGAAATCCCGCGCGTCTGCATAATGCTTCGCTACTTCCTTGATGGCCTCATGGGTCGCCAAAGTCGTCTTAACCTTCTCCGGAATCAAGGCCAATTCCGCGATTAATCGGTCGTATTCTCCTGTCGCCAAAGTTCCCTTCGCTTTACCAATCTTCATCGCCATCATTGCCAAAACCGTCAATTGCGCCGTGAAGGCCTTCGTACTCGCCACACCGATTTCCGGTCCGGCATGTGTGTAAGCACCCGCGTGTGAGATGCGGGCAATGGATGATCCCACAGCGTTCACCACACCGAAGATAAAGGCTCCCTGTTCTTTCGCGCGTTCAATCGCTACGAGCGTATCAGCCGTTTCCCCACTTTGGGAAATGGCAATAATGATGTCACCAGGTCCGATGACCGGATTGCGGTAACGGAATTCTGAGGCGTATTCGACTTCCACCGGGATGCGGCAGAGTGTTTCAATCATGTATTCGGCCACTAATCCTGCGTGCCAACTCGTTCCGCAGGCCACGATGACGATGCGTTTTGCCTGCGCAAACACGGACAGGTGTTGCTCGACACCCGCCAAGGTCAGCGACATGGATTCGCTATCCAAACGACCGCGTAGGCAATCTGTCAAGGAAGCCGGTTGGTCGAAAATTTCCTTCAACATAAAATGGTCGTAGCCACCCTTTTCGATTTGGGCTAATTCCATGTCGAGTTGTTGGATATAAGGGGTAATCGGCTCATTTCCAAGGTTTTTCAGGATGATCTCATCTTCGGAAATAATGGCCAATTCATAGTCATTCACATAGATGACTTTCTTGGTATATTCGATAATCGGGGAGGCGTCAGAGGCCAAGAAATGTTCGCCATCGCCTACGCCAATCACCAAAGGACTTCCTTTTCGGGCAGCAATCAGTCGGTTCGGGAAACCTTCCTCCATCACGATAATCACATAGGCACCCACCACGCGTTTCAAGGCGATGCGCATGGCCTCTTCGAGGGAGTAGTTGTTGCTTTGTTGGATCTCTTCAATGAAGTTGACCAATACCTCCGTATCCGTCGCACTTTCAAACGTATAGCCCTTTTGAATCAGCTCCTGCTTCAACGAAGCATAGTTTTCGATGATGCCATTATGCACCAAAGTCAATTTTCCTGAATTCGATTTGTGCGGGTGTGCATTGACGTCGGATGGCTCGCCGTGCGTCGCCCAACGGGTGTGGCCGATACCGACGGTTGCCGCTTGGGTTATCTCATCCGACCAAGCTTCAAGTTCAGCCACACGGCCTTTTTTCTTGAAATTGGTGATGTTTTTGCCGTAAAGTGCGATACCTGCGCTGTCGTAACCACGGTATTCCAAGCGCTTAAGACCTTTTAGAATGATGGGGTAAGCGGCTTGAGAGCCGATGTAGGCGACGATTCCACACATAGTATTGCTTGTTTTTAGGGCGTTAATTAGGTGCAAATATCTCGAAATATCGCTGGATATGCAAGGTGGTGGGGGTAAACGCTGCCGGGGTTTCGAACCCCGGCAGCCTTACGCAAAAAACAGATTTTTCGCCAGTCTCAGTACCTAAAACCTGATATTTTTCGCTTAAATACCCCATATTCTGCGCTTTTTCACTCTTTTTTTGCCTATTTTTGCCGCTAAGGTTGTTGGGGTTCTGTCCCCGACAACCTGCTAAAAACACACTAAAATCATGAAGAAACTTATATTATTCCTATTATTAGGATGGAACTTACAAGCGCAAGATTTACGCGTAGAGCCTTTGAACTGGTGGGTGGGCATGAAAAACCCCCAATTACAGCTTTTGATCCATGGAAAGGACCTAAAAGGCTCCCAAGTGATATCGAATAAAGCAGGATTAAAAGTGCTAAAAGTGCACAATGCCGATAGTCCGAACTATCTGTTTGTCGATTGCGAAGTAGCGAAAAACGCGCTGGCGGGGTCTTATCCGATTGATATCAAAAAGGACAATAAAGTCATTCATCACATCGATTACAAACTCGAGTCGCGCACACCCAATTCTGCGAATCGTCCATCCTACAGCACGAAGGATGTTATCTATTTAATCACGCCGGATCGCTTTGCAAACGGCGATCCGAGCAATGATGCAAAATCGGGATACCGTGAACCGAATCCCGCGCGAAATGAAATGTACGGTCGGCATGGCGGGGACTTAAAAGGAATCATCGATCGTTTGCCTTACATCCATGACATGGGCTTTACGGCGATTTGGAATTTGCCTGTGATGGCGAATGATCAGGCAAAGGAGAGTTACCATGGCTATGCGATTACGGATCATTATTTGATTGATCCGCGTTTTGGGACGAATCAACAATACAAGGAGTTAGCTGAGAAAGCGAATCAAAAGGGTATTAAACTTATCATGGATGTGGTTTTGAATCACTGTGGGGATGGCCACTGGTGGATGAAGGATTTTCCTTTCAAGGATTGGATTAATTTTGATGGCAAATTTGTGTCGACAACCCACCGCCGTGAGACGGTTCAGGATCCACACGTATCTAAATTTGACGCAAAAATGCAGTCGGAGGGCTGGTTTGTTCCTGCCATGCCGGATTTGAATCAAAAGAATCCATTTATGGCGAATTATTTGATTCAAAATACAATCTGGTGGATTGAATATGCGCATTTAGGCGGGATACGAATTGATACCTATCCGTATTCAGATAAGTATTTTGCGGCTAGATGGTCGGACGCGGTGTTGGATGAATATCCGAATTTAAACATGGTTGGCGAGGAGTGGTCTTCGAACCCGATCATTACGTCATACTGGCAAAAGGGTAAGGTGAATCGCGATGGCTTTAAATCGTCTTTGCCGGCATTGATGGACTTTCCGTTGCAGAATGCGTTATCGGAGGCGATGAACGAGAATGACCAGGAATGGGGCAAAGGTTTGAATAAGATTTATTCGGTGATTTCGAATGATTTAATTTATGCGAATCCGGATAATTTGGTGGTCTTTGGCGATAACCATGACATGTCGCGTTTCTATTCGCAGGTGAGACATGATCAGGCTTTATTCCGAATGGGAATTACCTATTTATTGACCACGCGTGGAATTCCACAGATTTTCTATGGTACCGAAATTTTGATGTCGAATCCGAAGAGTAATGAACATGGGGAGATTCGTGGGGACTTTTACGGCGGTTGGCCCGGCGATGCCAAAGATGCGGTTACGCAGCGCGGATTCACCGAGGATGAGAAAAGTACGCAAGATTTCTTCAAGAAATTGTTGAACTGGCGCAAAAACAACGCGGTGATTCACGAGGGTAAATTGACGCATTTTGGTCCTGAAAATGGGGTCTATGTATTCTTCCGTCATTCGGAGAAGGGGAAAGTGATGGTGGTGATGAATAAGAATGCGAAGACGATGAATTTAAATATGGATCGTTTTGCGGAGTTGGTTAAGCCTGGCGCTCAAATCCAGGACATTATGACGGGTAAATCTCAAGTGCTTGGCAGTCAGTTGGATTTACCAGCGAAGTCGGCCCTCGTGTTTGAGGTAAAATAATTGACCATTAGATAAATAATTTTTTTTCAAGACCTGTTGCGGGGCTATTTTTGAAACAACATAGTTTCTAAAAATAGTTTTATGCAACAGGTCTTTACTCGTTTTCGTGGCGCCATTTTGGCCTCATTGATGTTTCTCTCTTTGATTTTTTCGAGTTGTTCGAATCAAGTAATTTCAGGTAGTGGTGGGTATTCTGATGTTTCGTTAAACCGAAACTCTTCTGAATATGATATTAAACGCTTGAAAGAGGTTGAGGTCGTAGGAAATTCTTTTTGGGGAATTCCGTACATGAAAAATAAGGAATCAAAGAATAAATCAGGCTTTATTTTCCGATTTAATGGGGTTTCTATGTTTAGAACGCCAGCTATTTTGCCTGTTTTGACACTTTTGTCAACAACCATTTCAATGGGTATGGCATTAGAGCCTGTATTTGGTTATAAAAAAGTAACTCAAAATTATGGAGGAGGTTATTCTTCCACCTATGAAGATCCGAATAGTCCCAATGTGCACTGGGCGATTGCCTCTGTTTTGGCTTTGCCGATAGCCGGTGCGATAAATAATCAGGTCTATTCCAACATCGCTGTCTCAAATGCGATGCATGAAATGAACTATCAATTGGTAAAGCAAAACCCTGATATTGATGTTTTTTCAAATCCCAAGTATAATATCTATAATCAGACGGGATTCTGGAAAACGGAGGCAAATGTAAAGGCCAATGTATTGGGTTCTCGTATCCGTACGGAGCGTGTGGTTGTTCCAAAACCTTAAGACGGAACAAGATGTCTTATTTATGTCGTCATTTTTTTGGTTGCGTTTTACTGCTACTCGTTGGCACTTATTACGCACAGGCTCAGGAAATATCCAATCTGCAGGTGGGTTACGTTCCGGCCATCAAGCGCTTTGAGGTTTATTTCGATTTAGATGTACCTTCTCAAAGGGAGGTAGATTTGCGACTTTATATTCAGGAGTTTCCGGAAGGTGCTCGTAAACAAATCGATCCTACTAAAATTCATGGTTTAAGTTTAAAAGGGCTGAAGGCGGGCTATAATTATTATTTCCAGGTGGAGACTGGCGATTTAACGTTAGCACCTACTGAATATGTTTTTCAGTTAACACCTACGGTTTTATTAGAACGGGGACAGTTTCAAAAGGTGGATAGTTCGAATGTCAAAGTTGCGGTAGAGGAGGCTCCTAGGAAGCCCATCCAACTGATTAAGCCGATTAAACAAAATTTGACCTATGCCACCCTAGGTATTAGTCCGTTTTCACCCGGAGGCGAGCAATCGAATTTAACGATATCGGCGCACGTCGGTAAAATTCAAGGAGGTTGGGGCTATGGATTAACGGTGCTTTATGGTTTGGAAGGGGCTCCTTCCACAAATTATACCGCCACGGGAACCTTGATCGATAAATACACAACACCCAATTCGAACTATAAATTCACCAATGAAACGAAAACCACTCGTCTATCAGTCATTCCTTCTTTTCTGTATGGAATGAATGAGCACATTTACCTGAGAGCGGGTATGGGCTATGGTTCTCGTTCCTTGTACTGGGCAGCGGATGAGTTTAATTTTGCCGGAACGAAAACAGGTAGTATCTGGGCTAAAAATTCTTATGCGAGTTTATCCGGTTTGGAACTTGAAGGGGGGATTAATTTAATATTCAAACGAATCCATATTGCCTCAGGTATTAATTATTTAGGCCTTTTAAAATCCGCTGATACCAAAGCTTATTCAGACGTTTGGTTAAGTTTTGGATTAAATTTTTAAGATATGAGAAATAGCTTTCTTGTTTGGTTGGTTTTCGTGTTGATAGCTTGCGAGAAGGATCCTGAAATTCCAGTAGGAAAAGGTAATTTCGTCAATGTTGCGACAAGTTCCGTAACGAATGTACAAGATACGCGTGCGACCACGGGCATTAGTATTTCTAACCTATCGCCGACCTATGTTGTACAAGAGCGGGGGATTTGCTGGGGATTAAATTCAAATCCTACCATCGATAATTTGAGTATCCTAACCAATGTCAATGTTGCTTCCGTGAACCTCTTTGATTTGCTGCCGGGTCGAAAATATTATGTCCGTGCCTTTGCTAAAATTAATGGTAATTATACCTATGGCGATCAGCGGGAGTTCTTTACTTCGAGCAATTCATCCTTATCAAATGGTTTGGTGACTTATTTGCCCCTGAATGAAGATTCGAAGGACTATTCAAGTACCGGGAATAATCTGACAGGTAATGCGGTGAAAACCTTTGGACGTACAGGAGTAAGAAATTCAGCTTATGCGTTCAATGGGTCGAATAGTTATTTGACCTTAAGCTCACCGAGGAACTTGCCAAGTAATAACTCAGCCTATTCGATTTCTGTTTGGTTTAAAGCCAATGTGTGGAACAGGGAAATGGCTATTTTTGGTTATGGCCCTTCGGGTACTCCAGCCGCAAGTAATTACATGAAGACGATGCCATCAGCGGGTTTGTTGCATTATCACTGGAATTTAGATTTCACCCTCACTCGAAACCTTTATACAAATGCCTGGACACATGTCGTTATTACCTATGACGGTGCCACGGAGCGTTATTATCTGAATGGTCAGTTGATCAATACCTGGTCACATCCAGCAAGTCCTTTGTTCGTCAATCCCACTATTTTATCGATCGGTGCTCGGGTCGTTAACCTAGCCGCGAATGATGTGAGGGAATATTTTAATGGATCAATCGATGAGTTAAGAATTTATAACCGCGTCATTTCCCAAGCTGAGGTATCTACGCTTTATAGCTTATAAAGTTTCGGAATTCGAGCCTTGACATTTGAAATTTAATTGGAAGCGACTATCTTGGATTTACAAAGCCCTGTATAGGCCCTAGTTCTAATTGATATCAAATGAAACGCTTCTGGCCCTTACTAGGTCTTTGGTTGTTGCTGTCCCTTGGGGTACGGGCCGATGATTCCTTTGTCCCCACCAAGTTTTCGCGTGATATTCGTTATCGGAATCCCCAGTTTCTCTGGTTAACATGGGATGATGCTTTTCGCAAGGAGGCCAATTATTTTTCCTATGCCAATGTCGGCGATTTAGAGCGAATCTTAGAAACGCAATGGGCGTCCGCTCGAAAGAAAAATGAGGTTGATTTGATGGTCAAAGCGGCGATTCCGTTGTCGATGGTTTATCACAATCAGGCTAAATTTACCCAAGGCCTGCCATTTCTTGAGTTTTTATTTCGAAATAAAAAGCATGTTCCCGACTACTATTGGCGGCATATTCTGATCAAATTAGAGGAGGAATACCGCGGGAAGAATGACATCGAAAAGGCGATACCCATTCGTCAATTGCGAATAGAGTCGGGCTACGTGAAAACCTTCTGGGAGATTTACCGAGAGTGCGGGCTTTTCGAGGATGCCTTACGCGATTTTCGTCAGTTTCAGCCTGTCCCACCTCCGGGCGATTATGGGCGCCTGTTTTATTTGTTGCGCCTGGGTTGGTTGTATACCGATGTTAAGAATTATCCCAAGGCCTATGAGACCTATGCGCAAGGCTATCGGGAGGTAGCAGCGGTGCGGGCTGCCGCGAAAAAGGGGATGTTTTTGCCCAGGGAATTGACCTATTGGGAGGGTTTGTTTACCGGCCAAATGGCCAATATTCAGATGTTGCAAGGGGATTACGATCAGGTCATTCCTAAATTAGCATTTGATATTCGTTTGAGCGGCGATAATCCGGATAATCAAATTGCGAAGTTGATTCTATTAGCGAAGGCTTATTTGCATTTTAAGCAATGGAATGCAGCGAAAGTACAGCTCGATCGGGCCCGTTCGCTCATGGGTCAAAAAGTGGTTCCGTCGAGCAAGATGATGATGCTGGAGTCTTATGCGGATTATTTTCAATCCCAAAAACGATACGATTCAGCGTATTACTACAGCAAGGCATTTCAGGCCGCGCAGGACACGGCCAATACACACATTAATCGGAATAAATCGATTTTATTATTGGGCCAATTGGAACTGGCCAAACACCGAGAGGATGCCTTGAAAACGAAAACGCAAGTGGAGGCTTATTCGGAGGAGGCCGAATTGCAGGATTTTCGAATCAAGATTTTAAGTATTCTCTTGGGTACAATACTTTTTGGGTCGGTGCTTTTGTTTATCAATTTCCGACAAAAAGGCTTGTTGACCCAAAACCAAATCCAGCTCGATTTAGAATATGAACGCAATGCCATTCTACTCAAGGAATTACACCATCGTGTCAAGAATAACCTGCAAGTCATCTACAGCTTATTGAATCTTCAAAAGCGGCGCAGTAAGAACAAGGAGTCGATTGATTTGATTTTGTCTCTCCAAAATCGGATTCAAACCATTGCTTTGGTGCATAATAATTTGTTTCAATCGGATGAGATGGAGTTTGTTCAATTGGATCCTTACCTAAGGACCTTGGTGAAGCATTTGCAGCAAATGTATGTGATGGATGAGAAGCAGGAGATAGAAATTCAATTCGGGATGGACCCCAACATCTATCTTCGATTCGAGCGGATTGGAACCTTGGGGTTGATTATTAACGAGATCGTTTCAAATGCCTTTAAGTATGCATTCGAGGAAGGGCGTGCTGGGGTGTTGCGGATCGATGTCCAACAGGTCGAGAGCGAGGTTGCCATTGAAATCGAGGATAATGGCCCGGGGGTAGTGGAGGAAATACAGCGGAATTCGAATTTAGGGATGCGACTCATTGTGATTTTGAGTGAGCAAATGGGAGCGCAATATGTGATGCAGCAAAGTAGTGGAATCAAGCATTTAATCAACTTTCATGTCTAAATCATATGGAAAATAAGCGGATTTTAATTTTGGAGGATGAGGTTATTGTGGCTTTGGACATTAAGGAAATATTGGAAAATTTGGGCTATATGTGTCAGGTTTTTCATGATTATGCCTCAGCACTGGATGGGATTATTACATTTAAGCCACATTTAGCGATATGCGATGTGAACATCGGGGATGGTCCAACCGGGATAGATTTTGTGAAGCAAGCGCAGTTGAATTCTCCCCGATTAGCGGTGATTTATTTGACGGCATTTAGCGATCGGTCCATTGTGGAGGTGGCGGGCAAAACACATCCGGTAAATTACATCTTAAAGCCTTGGAGCGATCATCAGATTCGGGTGTCGGTGGAATTAGCTTTTGATCAGATGGAATCGAGGGCATGGGCCGACCACAAGTTGGAGGATCTCACGCATGCGGAATGGAAGATTCTGGAGCTGATTGCGCAAAACAAAAAGAGCAAGGAAATCGCTGAAATCTTATTTATCTCGGAGAAAACGGTGAAGAATCATCGCTATCACATCAGTAAGAAATTGAATCTCTCCAATGAGAACAATAGCTTACTCGCCTTTGCACTTAGTCATTTTGGGTATAAAAATGAGGCCTAGGCCTCATTGTGGAAGTGGTCTTGGGCTTGTTCCTTTGTAGGGTATTAAATCCTAGTTCTTAAACACTACACGAATACCTAACCCTAATACTTAAATTTTATGCGAAGCCTCTGCTAGGGATAGTGGGGGCTTTATTTATGAATTCATTAAAAAAGGACATTCCGATTGAAATGTCCTTTTCTTTTGTCCGATTTGTTGTAGCCCCGGCAGGAATCGAACCTGCATCTTAGGTACCGGAAACCTACATTCTATCCATTGAACTACGGAGCCAGGATTGCAAATTTACGAAAACTTTAGGAATGGGCTATCAAAGTGCCGAGAAAGAATCGTAAGCTTTCTCGATTAACCTACTGCCAGACCCGTCGCCGTAATGGTGCTCGACTCTTGGTATTCGTAATCCGTGTTAATCTCCCACAAATTATTCTTTTTATTAGCCAAGATATTCTCCGCTGCCAAATGTCCCATCAAAATGGAGTGATCTTGGTTGTTGTACTTAAAGGAACCATAGCGTCCAATCAATTGCAGCCCCTGGAAGCCATCAAAAAATGTGGAGATGCGATCCAAGTGAAACTTATAATCCCCGAAATAAATGGGGTAGCATTTAGGAACACGCAGTGGATGAAATCCAATGGCCTCGCTTTCGGAGTCAATGAATTTACAGGTCAACAAATCTTTTATTGCAATCTCGCGAAGTGCCGCTTCGTCCATCGACCAGATGGCATCATTCTCAAAACACCAATACTCCAGGGCCAAGACTGTATTGCCTTCATTTCCTTCCCGAATCTCAGGTACCCAGTTGTTGAAATTCGTTATCCGACCACATACGGCTGAATTATCTTGAATATACAACCATTGATCCTTAAACAGATTTTCCTTGCTGATATTTACGTACAAAATAATCGTGTTTCGGAACTTTAATGCCTTGGCGCTTTGCGAAATTTCTGCTGTTGCCGGTTCGAAGATATCGATTAGGTTATTGATCGGCATGGTACTGATCAAGTCCTTGCTTTCGATAACCTCGCCATCCGTCAAGGTTATCCGATACCCCGTATTTTCATTGAATTCAATTTTCTCAGCTGCCTTGTTGAAATGAATTCTACCACCATTCGCTTGAAACTTATCGGCCATCTTCAAATAAACCTCCCCATTGCCACCCAGTGGATAGGCAAATTGATCCACCAAGGTTTTGTGATTATTCTTTTTTAAGGGGAGCAAAGAAAGTATAGCTTCTCCTAGCGAGAATTTCTTTATCCGTTGCTCTGCAAATTCAGTACCTAATTCCTTGCAGGAAATTCCCCAAAGCTTTTCCGTATAATCCTTGAAAAAGATCGAAAATAGTCGGTAACCAAATCGGCTCACGACCCACGTTTCAAAATTATTGATCTTCTTTGGCGGACTAACTTTGGCTAAAAAATAGCTAAATACACACAATATGGTTTCAAAAATCCCTAGGTTAATAAGCGCATTGAATGCCTTTAAAGGGTAATTGAAAAATTTATTTTTGTAATAAATACGGGTGGTCCGATTGACCATCTTGTATTCCTTCTCTACCACCTCAAGCCATAACTTATTGATTCGTGCGTCGCTCGAAAAAAATCGGTGGGGACCCACATCGACTGTTTGATTAAATAATTTAAAGGAGCGTGCCATTCCACCTACATGGCCCGAAATCTCAATCACATCAACCTGGTGTTTTTTGGATTTTGATAATTCATATGCTGCGGTTAAGCCAGCCGGCCCGGCTCCTAAAATGACAATTCGATTCATAGCGTAATAAAATACCGTTAAAGATATTAAGAAATGCTGAGAAATAGGACCTTTATTTATCTAACGTAAGCAGATAGACAGGGATAGACTTCGAATGATTCAAGGGTTTTACCTGAAACCCCTGCGCCCGAAATAGATCCATTTTTTTCTCCGGTGTCATCGGATCCGGGTAGCCCCAATCCACTTCATTGGATACTTCGATGATCGGAATTTGTAGTTTCTTGGCTAATCGAACCAAACGCATGAATTGAGCCGTATTTCGTGGGTCAACCAAGGTGACAAGGTGGTGATTTGGGTTGTCTAATTTTCGCGTGATGCTATGATTCCAGCCATCAAAATTGATGATTCGTAGTTCCTTGTTTTCCCGTTGGGTTAAACCTGCCACCGTTTCGTAATCATCTCGAATCAAGGCATTGGGTTTGCCAATGAGCCCATTCAAAATACATAATCCCATACTTACTCCAAAGAACAAAAGAAAGGTTTTCTTCCGTTGGATTTGAAAGTCATTGTCCAATAGGAATCCTAGTAAAGGAATCCACAAAAAGATAAAGTGATGTGGAGCGCGTACTTTTCCCAAGACAAAAAACGTCAGCGATAAAACCAGGAAGGAAAGAAAGTAAAGGATAGGCTTGAGTTCGCTTTGGTTTATTCCCCGTGCGATAAGCTTTCGGAGATATTGAAAACTTAAGCTGCCCAAGAAAATCAAAAACAAGAAGAAGCTAATGGGTAAACGGGATCCCAATTTGGGGTTGATGAAATAGGTGTAATCTAAATTGCGCTCCAAATAAAAACTGAAATTGAAATTATTCATCCATCGACCTATCGCAAACAATCGGTCCTCGAAGAATGCATGTGTTTGGGGCCAATCCTGTATCTGGTTTGGGAAATATCGAATGATATCAATCAAGGCTTGCATGTCCGTCGTTCCCCCAAGTATTTTTTGGGTTTGTAATCGGAATGGGAAACTCTCCTCGAGGTGGTAGATTTGGATTAGCGTATCCGTCCAAAGGTACATGAGAACAAAACCGAAAAATAAAGTCACGGAAGCAAGTAAGCCCAGCGTTTTTAGCGTGCGTAATCTGTTGAATTCGACGTTGGCCACGGAAAACAATAGAATACTCGGAAATAGATAGAGGTAAAACTGTTTATCGTAGAACCCAATGATCCATGTCAATCCGAGGCCGGCTAATACTAAAATCCTTTGGGGCCATTTTTCAGATTGGAAGTATTTTTCAACCAAAATTTTGGAAATCAGGTAACTCATTAAGGCCAAATTGACCGGCCCGCTGTCATGCAGGATTGTGATGTACAGCGGGATAAAAAGTAGAAGAATCCATAATTTTTCCCCCTTAAGTTTAAAGCCTTGAATAAGTAGCAGGAATATACTAATGAGTGATAGAAATGAATAGCAAAATTTGGCGATCTCAATCGGTAGTAATTTGTAAAAGGGATAAAACAAAATCCCCTGAATATTGCCTAAATAGTTGAAGGGTAAATGAACTTGGAAATTCCCTGGAAAGATCTTGATGAATGCTTGGTAGCCATTCGTAAATTCATTGAGGTAGAAATTGGGTTGCTCATATTCCAAGTTGCTAAATAAAATGAATTCATCCGTGTGTGTGTGCATGCCCAATCCGATGCCAAATGCCAAGATGACAAACACCAAAATAGCTTTCCACGATTTTATGAATTCACTTATGTTCATTGTCGCTTAGGAATATTTTTCGAGTTGTCTGACCAAGACATTGAAATCTTTCGGATAGGGCGCTTCTACGGTGATAGGGCTGCCATCCATCAACTTAAAGCTTAGACTATGCGCATGCAAGGCCACTCGTCGCATCAAGGGCATTTCTTCCGTATCTTTTTTGAGATGAAAATTGCGTTTTAGATCGGAGAGGTACACATCCTTCCCCCCATACATGTCATCCGCCACAATCGGGGCATGTAAACAAGTCAGGTGTATACGAATTTGGTGCATGCGGCCGGTAATCGGCATACACTCCACGAGGGTATAACCTTTGTATACTTTCAACGATTGGAACCAAGTTTCCGCGTGTTTGCCATTCGATCGTGCAATAATCACCTTCCCATCTTTTAATGGCAGGATGGGTAGATTAACCAAAACGCCATCCCAGTCATGCATCCCTTCTACGACCGCATGGTAACGTTTTGCCGTTTCCCGATGTTCGAATTGCATGGAAATATGTCGGTAAGCCTCCGGATTTTTCGCAATCACCAAAGCCCCCGTTGTTTCTTTATCCAATCGATGTCCCACCTGCGCGTCCTCCGAATAGGCTTTGGCCATCCGCAAAATACTCGGGGCATAATCATCTTTCCGCTCATCCAAGGTCGCAATGCCGGAAGGCTTGTTGATGACGATGAAGTCTTCGTTTTCAAAAAGGATGTAATCTTGTAGTTTGTATTTCATAAAAGTCGCTAGTCACTAGTCTATAGTCGCTAGTCACTAGTCACTAGTCACTAGTCTATAGTCGCTAGTCACTAGTCACTAGTCTATAGTCGCTAGTCTTTAGTCAAATATTTAAATTCTTACCTCTTACCTCTTAGCTCTTAGTTCTAACATGAAAAAGAAATCTTTCCCATCGTTACCCAAGGCGAATCCCCTAATCTGCGGTCTTTCGACGGATTCGGATCCATGAGTGTTTCATTGGCCAAAAGGGCGAATAGTACCGCTTCTTTGGCCGCCGAATGGATGCCTAATTCCTGCGAATCCGCTATGGAAAATCCCGGGAGTAATTCACGTAAATGTTCCATCAACAAAGGATTCCTCGCACCCCCACCACTTGCATATATATTTCCTTGGTTCAAACCCGTATAATCTTGAATAGCCAAAGCGATGCTTTCCGCCGTGAAGCGCGTCAAGGTCGCGATGACATCCTCCGTACTTAATTCTTTGGGTACTAATCCGTCCACCAGGGCCAGATTGAAATATTCAGGTCCTGTACTTTTTGGAAAAGACTCGGAGAAAAAAGGACTAGCTAATAATTCGCTCAATAGCCCCTGATGCACGTGTCCGGAACGCGCTATTTGGGCGTCCTCATCATAGCTTAGTTTGGGGTAATTTCTTCTCACCCATGCGTCAATCAAGGTATTTCCGGGACCCGTATCCGTCACCAAAATCCCCTTCGGGTCTTGATTCGCCGGTAAATAAGTGAAATTACCAATGCCCCCTATATTCAATAGAATCCGTTCTTCCCCTTCTTTGGTAAACAAAAAATAATCCCCAAACATTGCCAACGGAGCACCTTCTCCACCCGCAGCGATATGTTTTTGTCGGAAATCGGATACGGTAATGATTCCTGTCAAATGCGCCAAATGATCCCCATCTCCAATCTGCAAGGTTGAATTCGGCAGCTCACCCGTACGAACCGGTCGGTGCATCACCGTCTGCCCATGCGACGCCAATATATCGACCTCGCTGGGTTTAATGTTCCATGCTTTCAAAACATCTAAAATAATCGCCGCATGCGTCCGTGCTATTTGAGCGTTTAGCGTGCTTAAGCTTGGAAAGTGAATCGTGTCTTTGGCAAATACGTCCCGAATGGATTCCTTAAATGCTGCATCAAATGGCACCGAGGCAAAATGAACGACTTCACATTGAGTGTTTAAACCTTGGCCACTAAACCGACAGAGTGCTAAATCGAGCCCATCCAGTGAGGTGCCCGACATCAAGCCTAAAATCAACCGACTAGGTTTTTGTGCGATGCGATATAATTGTTCGATCTGTGGATTCAATGGGTTCTTACATTTGACCTTTGGCCAACCTATCAGGATTGCCAAAGGTAAGGTCTACAAAGCTACAAAAAAATCCCCCATGCACATTTCAAAAATCATCAAGTAGCTGATAATAAATTGATAATTCCCCGCATCGATTTCGTATCTTTGAGGCTTGTAATTTTTGAATCAAAAGTCTTATGGCACTTGATATTATCATTGTAGGAGGTGGAATCGTTGGTCTCGCTACTGCACATCGTTTATTGGAAGCAAATCCAAAATTAAAAATTGCCCTTTTCGAAAAAGAAAAGATGGTTTCTATGCATCAAACTGGGAATAATTCCGGGGTGATTCATTCGGGTTTATACTACAAACCGGGATCATTAAAAGCGAAGAATTGCATTGAAGGTTATCATCAATTGGTCGATTACTGTACCAAGGAGGAAATTCCCTTTGAACTAACGGGAAAAATTGTGGTGGCGAGCACGGAAGCGCAACGTCCCCAATTGGAAAATTTATTCCAGCGCGGTCAAGAAAATGGTTTGGGGGGATTGAAGAAATTAAGTTTGTCGGAAATGCGTGAGCATGAACCCCATGTCATTGGGGTCGAGGGGATGTGGGTTCCGCAAACAGGCATCGTTGATTACCGTGCGGTTGCCGCTAAATTGGCCCAAGGGATTCAAGCCAAAGGATGTGAAGTTCACCTGGGTGAAAAAGTTATTGACATTACCAAAGGCCTGAGTTATTCGATTGTAGAAACGGAAAAGGCCGTCTATGAAACAAAGCTGATCATTAATTGTGCAGGTTTGTATTCGGATCAAGTGGCGCAGTGGACACAGCGAGAACCTTTGGATGTACGAATTGTACCGTTTAGAGGGGAGTATTTTAAGTTGCGCAAAGACAAGGAATACCTCGTAAAGAACCTTATTTACCCTGTACCCGATCCGAATTTCCCCTTCTTGGGAGTTCACTTTACCCGCATGATGCGCGGTGGGGTAGAGGCTGGGCCTAATGCCGTATTGGCATTTAAGAAGGAAGGGTATACCAAATTAGGTATCAATGCCAAAGAACTTTGGGATACATTGACTTGGCCAGGCTTCCAAAAGGTTGCCGCCAAATATTGGGAAACCGGTCTTGGCGAAATGTATCGCAGCTTCTCAAAAGCCGCTTTTACGAAAGCACTTCAGGGCTTAATTCCCGAAATTCAAGAAAGTGATTTAGTCGAAGGAGGTGCCGGTGTCCGGGCTCAAGCCTGTGATCGCAGCGGAGGCCTATTGGATGATTTCTCGATTGTCGAAGATGAAAAAGTTATCAATATTTTGAATGCTCCGAGTCCTGCCGCGACATCTTCGTTATCCATCGGAAAGACTGTGGCGGAAATGGCTTTGGCGCGTTTGTAGAGACGCGATACTTCGCGTCTTTGAATAAATTGGATACGATATTTCGTGTCTTTGTGAAATAAACCCACCGCGACTTGTCGCGAAATACGCGTGAAATCGCGAAATACGCGACACATCGCGAAACCAGACGCGAAGTATCGCGTCTCTACAAGAATTAGATATATGAAATTACTTTTTGCCTACCTAAAACAATACCGCTGGCGCGTCATCGCGGCACTCGGTTTAGCCGCGACGAATCAGATTTTTTCTTTGATGGATCCCTACATCTTTCGGAAAATCATAGATGATGTCGCTGCCATTTACCGTGCTGAGACACATACCATGTCGCAATTCATCGATGCGATTTGGCCATTGGCCCTGGCATCCGTGGGAGTCGCATTTGTGAGTCGGGTAGCTAAAAATTTCCAAGACTACATGATCAACACGGTCACCCAAAAAGTGGGGGCCAACCTCTATTCGGATGGGATTCGTCACTCCTTGGAATTACCTTATGAGACCTTCGAGGATCAACGATCAGGTGAGACCTTAGGGAAGCTTCAAAAAGTTCGGACGGATGTGGAGAAGTTGATTACCCTTGGAATCAACATCCTTTTTCAGTCTGTCATTGCCTTGGTGTTTATCTCCGTCTATGCCTTTTCGGTGCATTGGATGGTCATGCCCTTGTTCTTGATTACGGGACCTTTGATTGCTTGGGTTTCGTCGGTATTGAGTAAAAAGATTAAGGTCATTCAAATTGAGATTGTGAAAGAATCGACCGGCTTAGCTGGGTCGACCACCGAATCACTTCGCAACATCGAATTGGTGAAATCCTTGGGTTTGGCCGAGCAGGAAATCGCTCACTTGAACGCGACGACCGAGAAAATCTTAAAATTAGAATTAAAGAAAGTGCGCTACGTTCGTTCCATGGCCTTCGTTCAAGGAACCTGCGTGAACCTATTGCGCATGTTGATGGTGGTCGTTTTGATCTATTTGATTTACAAAGGCCAAATCACCATCGGTCAATTCTATTCCTTGAACATCTATTCCTTCTTCCTGTTTAATCCTTTACAGGAAATTGGAAACGTGGTCAATACCTTCCGTGAGGCGGAGGTGTCCCTTCAAAACTTCGAACAAATTTTGGCAATTCCAGGCGAGAAAAAACCGGATAAACCGAAGGTCATCTCTCACATCGAGGAATTGACCTTTGATCATGTTTCTTTTCAGCATCAGTCGGCGACGCAAGAAGCGCTTTCCGACATATCTTTCCAGGTAAAAGGTGGCGAAACCATCGCATTTGTGGGGCCATCGGGGGCGGGTAAGTCGACCTTGGTGAAACTTTTGGTGGGTCTTTACCGACCGAAAAAGGGACAAGTCTTCTACAATGGCGAGTCAGGCGATGCAATCGATTTCGACCAATTGCGCAAGAAAATTGGATTCGTGACGCAGGATACGCAGTTATTTTCGGGATCGATTCGCGAGAATTTATTGTTCGTTAATCCCAATGCGACCGACGCGCAATGTTTAGAAGTGTTGGAGAAAGCGGCATGTCAGAGTCTATTGGCTCGGGCCGACAAAGGTTTAGATTCATTAATCGGTGAAGGTGGGGTGAAAGTATCTGGCGGTGAGAAGCAGCGTTTAAGTATTGCGCGGGCCTTGTTGCGCGATCCGAACTTGTTGGTATTTGATGAGGCCACTTCCGCATTGGATTCCTTGACTGAAGAAGAAATTTCTGAAACGATTCGTGCGGTCTCACAAGCTTCCGAACACTTGACGATTTTGATTGCCCACCGCTTGTCGACGATCATGCACGCCACTCGAATCTATGTTTTGGAGAAGGGGAAGGTTGTTGAATCGGGAAATCACGATAGTTTGTTGGCCGATAAGGGATTGTATTACGCGATGTGGCGCCAACAAGTAGGGGAAAACAAATAATTTATTTTGTAATTCCTTGATTGGCCAACGATTGTTTGGCAAAACGTTGGCTTGAACAAATTCGATTGTGTATATTTGTTGTTTGTAAAAATTTAGATTATGTCATTGAACAAATTCTCGAGAACATTAACTCAAGAGGTAACTAATCCCGCGGCGAAAGCGATGCTTTACGGCATTGGTTTAACTTCTGAGGATATGAACAAGGCTCAGATCGGTATCGCGAGTACAGGTTATGAGGGGAATCCGTGTAACATGCACCTGAATGGTTTGTCGGTCCATGTGAAAAAGGGTATCCAAGAAAATGGCATGGTGGGATTGATTTTCCATACCATTGGTGTTTCAGATGGTATGACGAATGGTAACGACGGAATGAGTTATTCCTTGCCTTCGCGTGATATTATTGCCGATTCGATCGAGAATGTAGTGGGTGCGCAATGGTATGATGGCGTGATTGCGGTGGTTGGTTGTGATAAGAATATGCCAGGAGCGATGATGGCTTTGGCGCGTTTGAACCGTCCGGGCATGTTGGTCTACGGCGGAACCATTCGTTCAGGTTCTTACAAAGGAGAGAAATTAGATATTGTATCGGCTTTTGAAGCCCTAGGTAAAAAATACGCGGGTACTATCTCTGATGAGGATTACGAGGGGGTTATTCAGAATTCGATTCCAGGCCCTGGGGCTTGCGGAGGTATGTATACGGCGAATACGATGGCCTCATCGATGGAGGCTATGGGTTTGGTTCTACCCAATTCATCGTCTTATCCGGCGACGCACGAAGGGAAGAAAGAGGAGTGTTTGGCAATCGGTGCGGCGATGAAGGTTTTGTTGGAGAAGAATATTTGTCCACGTGATATCATGACGCGTCATGCATTCGAAAATGCGATGACGGTAGTGATGGCCTTGGGCGGAAGTACGAATGCAGTATTACATTATTTAGCGATTGCGCATTCGGCGGGCGTTTCCTTTACCTTGAAGGATATTCAAGCTATTTCAGATCGTACGCCTTTGATTGCGGATTTGAAGCCGTCAGGTAAATATTACATGGAGGACGTTTTGGCGATTGGAGGAATGCCTGCAATATTAAAATATTTATTGAAAGAAGGCTATTTGCATGGTGAGTGTTTGACTGTAACGGGTAAGACCATGGCAGAGAACTTAGCGGATGCACCGGATTTGGATTTTGATGCACAGAAAATCATTTTCCCGATATCGAAGCCTTTGAAAGTGACAGGTCACTTACAAGTTTTGTATGGCAATTTAGCAACGGAAGGAGCTATTGCGAAAATTACGGGCAAAGAGGGTGAGCGTTTTGAAGGCGTGGCAAAAGTATGTGAGCGGGAGGAAGAAGTGATGGAGTTCCTGTCAAAAGGAGAGATTAAAGCCGGTCATGTTGTTGTGATCCGTAACGAGGGTCCGAAAGGAGGTCCGGGGATGCCGGAGATGTTGAAGCCAACGTCCGCGTTGATGGGAGCAGGTTTAGGGAATTCGGTAGCGATGATCACTGATGGTCGTTTCTCCGGTGGAACACACGGATTCGTCGTAGGCCACGTGACACCGGAGGCGCAAGAAGGTGGAAACATCGGATTGGTGAAGGATGGTGATAAGATTACGATTGATGCGGTAGATAATAAAATCATCTTGCACGTATCGGATGAGGAGTTGGCAGAACGCCGTAAGGCTTGGAAACCGCGTGTTTCTCCACATACGTCAGGCGTGTTGCGAAAATACATCAAAAATGTTGCGTCAGCCAGCCAAGGTTGTGTGACCGACTTATAATAATTGCAAATTCAATTTTTTTCTAAGGCCGGAAGACTTAAATTAGACTTCGCTTTAGATAGGAGACAAAATAGTAAATAAACCATGGGACAGACCCAAACCCAAGCCGCTGAATCCGAACAACCTGTGAAGACTAAATTCTTGACGGGTGCCCAGGCAATTATGCAATCCTTGGTGGAGCAAGGGGTGACAACTATTTTTGGATATCCGGGTGGTGCGATTATGCCTACCTACGATGCACTCTTTGACTATCAAGATCGTCTAAAGCACATCCTTGTCCGTCACGAGCAAGGGGCTGGCCATGCGGCGCAAGGTTATGCGCGCATGCTCAACAAGGCTGGGGTTTGTATGGTTACTTCGGGTCCAGGAGCGACTAATTTGATTACACCCATTGCCGATGCGATGTTAGACTCAACGCCATTGGTATGTATCGTGGGTCAAGTAAAGGGAAATTTATTAGGAACAGATGCCTTTCAAGAATGTGATTTGATCGGAATCTCCATGCCGGTAACCAAATGGAATTATCAGGTAATGGATGCCAATGAAATTCCCGAAATTATTGCAAAAGCCTTTTACATCGCCGAGACAGGAAGACCCGGTCCGGTATTGATTGATATTACACGTACGGCACAGTCGGACACGATGACAATCCCGTTTGAATACAAACCTTGCACATCGATTATCTCCTACAAGCCACGGATTGAACCGAAGCCTGATCATGTAGCGGCAGCAGCTAAATTGATCAATGAGGCGAAGAAACCGTATATTTTGGCGGGCCATGGAATTTTGATTTCTGGTGCGGAGAAAGAGTTAAATGAGTTGGTCGACAAAGCGGGTATTCCCGTGGCAACGACCTTATTGGGTATGTCATCCATGGATGCCGATCACCCGATGTATGTGGGCTGGCCGGGAATGCATGGGAATTATGGAGCCAATGTCTTGACAAATTCGTGTGATGTATTGATTGCCATCGGAATGCGTTTCGATGATCGAATCACAGGCGATTTGTCGACCTATGCAAAACAAGCCAAAATCGTTCACATTGAAATCGATCCAGCGGAGGTAGATAAAAACGTGAAAGCAGATGCTCCCGTCGTGGGGGATGCAAAGGCGGCCTTGAAGGCTTTGTTGCCTTTGATTAAGCCTGCGAAACACGATGAGTGGCGTGCGGAATTTGATAAATTCGATAAAGAAGAATACGAGAAGATTACCCTGAAAGATGTTTTCCATGACGGAAACCAGATTAAAATGGGTGAGGCTATCGCGATGATGTCCGACAAGACAAAAGGCGAGGCAGTGGTGGTAACCGATGTGGGTCAGCATCAGATGGTGACCAATCGCTATTACCGTTTCAAGAAAAAGAATTCGATTGTTACTTCGGGTGGCGCGGGTACGATGGGCTTTGCGCTTCCGGCCGCATTTGGCGCGAAAGTAGCCGTTCCTGAGCGTGAGGTCGTCGCGGTAATCGGTGATGGAGGTTTCCAAATGACTTTACAGGAGCTTGGTACCATTGCTCAAAGTAAATTACCGGTTAAAATTATAATCCTGAATAACAACTTCCTAGGCATGGTTCGCCAGTGGCAAGAGCTTTTCCATGAGCGTCGTTATTCATTTGTGGAACTAGAAAATCCTGATTTTATTACGATAGCGAAAGGTTTTGGTATTCCAGGCCATACGGTAACGGATCGGAATTTATTAAGTGAGTCTTTGGATACTTTATTGAATTCAGAAACTCCATACTTATTAGAAATTGTTTGTGAAAAAGAAGGGAATGTGTTTCCTATGGTGCCTGCAGGAGGTACAGTAACCAATGTAAGGCTCGAGTAAAACTATGTTGACAAATTACACCCTTTCCGTATTTACCACCAACACGGTCGGTTTATTAAATCGAATCACGATCATCTTCACGCGTCGTCGCTTGAACATTGAGAGTTTAACGGTTTCTGAAACAGAGCGTCGTGGGGTTTCGCGATTTACGATTGTCATCCGCAGCGAAAACCGCGATGTGGTCGAAAAGCTCGTGCGCCAAATCCGTAAGGTAACGGATGTATTAGCGGTTTATGGTTATTTGGATGATGAGATTATCTTCAATGAGGTAGCCTTGTTTAAGTTGGCAACACCCCTCGGTGGCGAGCCGATCGATGTGAAGACGATCAACTTGGATTGGAATGCTAAGGTCGTTCATTGGGGATTGGAATATGTCGTGGTGGAGAAGAACGGAACCGAAGATGAATTAACAGAATTTTATACCTACTTGAAGAAGTGGGAAATTTTAGAGTACATCAAATCAGGACGTATTGCCGTAGGTAAGACGGAAAAAGGTTTGGTTGAATTTCTTCCCGAAGGTAATTGGGAAATCGTATAATCGTTAAGCAAATAAATTAATTAAACAACAACAAAACATGGCACAGATTAATTTCGGAGGAGTTGTAGAAGAGGTAGTAACAAGAGAAGAGTTCCCATTAGAGAAAGCTAGACAAGTATTAGCTGATCAAACCATCGCGGTAATCGGTTACGGCGTGCAAGGTCCTGGACAAGCATTGAACATGAAAGACAATGGTCTGAATGTGATTGTTGGTCAACGTAAAGGTAAAACGTATGATAAAGCCGTTGCTGACGGTTGGGTTCCAGGTGTTACTTTATTCGAAATCGAAGAGGCTTTGGAAAAAGGTACCATCATTTGTTATTTATTATCAGATGCGGCTCAAATTGAATTGTGGCCTACAGTGAAGAAATATTTGACGCCAGGTAAATCCTTGTATTTCTCACACGGATTTGGAATCACTTACAAAGAGAAAACAGGTATCATTCCTCCGGCAGATGTAGACGTATTCTTAGCTGCTCCGAAAGGATCAGGTACTTCATTACGTCGTTTGTTCGTAGCAGGTAAAGGATTGAACTCTTCGTTTGCGGTTTACCAAGATGCGACAGGAAAAGCGCGTGAGAAGTGTATTGCGATGGCAATCGGTGTAGGTTCTGGATACTTATTCGAAACAGATTTCTACAAGGAAGTAACGTCTGACTTAACAGGTGAGCGTGGAACCTTGATGGGTGCGATCCAAGGTATTTTCGCGGCTCAATACGAAGTATTGCGCGAGAACGGTCACTCACCATCAGAGGCATTCAATGAGACCGTGGAGGAATTGACGCAATCGTTGATGCCATTGGTAGCTGAGAATGGAATGGATTGGATGTATGCCAACTGCTCTACGACGGCACAACGTGGTGCTTTGGATTGGTGGAAGCCTTTCCGTGATGCATCGAAGCCCGTATTCGAGAAATTATATAACTCAGTGAAGACACAAGCGGAGGCTGCGCGTTCAATCGATTTGAACTCACAACCGGATTACCGTGTGAAGTTAGAAGCTGAATTACAAGAATTACGTGATTCGGAAATGTGGAGAGCAGGTGCTGCGGTACGTAGCTTGCGTCCAGAGAATAACTAATTCAAACTAGTTTATAGTGAAGTCGCCTGAGAAAGTCTCGGGCGACTTTTTTATTGTTCGGCCATGCCTTTTTTGTACATTTGCAGGGCATGGAATTCAACAAATTAAAAGACGTTCCAAGCCTTCATCAAATCAAACTAGTCGCAAAACAAATCGAGGACCTCGTCTTGAAGTCCCCGCTTGTGTATGCACCCCGATTATCTGAAAGCTTTGGCGCAAATATTTATTTAAAGCGGGAAGATCTTCAAGGAGTTCGTTCCTACAAAATCCGAGGGGCTTATCATAAAATCATGAATATTCCCGAGGAGTTGCGTGCTCAGGGCGTGGTTGCCGCCTCTGCGGGAAACCATGCGCAAGGCGTAGCACTTTCTTGCGCCAAATTAAATATTCAAGCTTACATCTTTATGCCAAAAACGACTCCGCTTCAAAAAGTGGAGGCCGTTCGTTTTCACGGCAAAGAAAAAGTCCGCATCAAACTTGTGGGGAACACCTTCGATGAGGCCTATGCAGCAGCTCAAGCTTTTTGTGAGGAAACAAAGGCCATATTTATTCCGCCCTTTGATGATTATGACATTATCGCTGGACAGGCGACCGTCACCTTGGAGATTCTCGATCAATTACCTCTTCCGGCCGATTATCTATTCTTAGCCATCGGCGGCGGCGGTTTAGCTGCTGGCGCTTCATTGGTTTTAAAGGAATTATCCCCAAGTACACAATTGATCGGAGTAGAACCTGAATTGGCACCCTCAATGTCGGCAAGTTTAGCCGCCCAGGAAGTGGTCACCTTGCCCGAAATCGATTCGTTTGTAGACGGGGCCTCCGTTAAACGGGTCGGTTCGAAGAATTTCGCTATTTGTGAAGCTGAGCTTAGTCGGATGGTTTTAGTCAACAAGAAAGTGCTATGCCAAACCATGTTAGACCTCTACGAATTCTATGGCATGATTGTGGAACCTGCGGGCGCCTTGTCGGTCGCTGCCCTAGAACAAATGCGCACGGAAATCAAGGGAAAAACGGTCGTTTGTGTTATTTCGGGAGGTAATTTTGATACCAAGCGATTCCCCGAAATAAAGTTGATCGCACAGAATTAGGTTTAAAAATTTGATTTTCAACGAGGACACCCTAGCTTTGTTGCTTTAACTAGCGGGCATGACAAAAATCTGGAAATCCATTCTCTACGTCTTGTATTTGACATTTTTCATCGTCATTGCCTTGGAGATTATTTTACAGATTTATAATCCAATTCCCTTTCGGATTAAGGGGGATAAAATCAGCTTACCAATCAATCAATCGTATAGCTTTGTCAATCAATATCCTTGCTTCGATTCGCTCATTATTCATAAGAAGAATTCCATAGGATTTCGGGGAGAGGAAATGCCTAAAGTGGCCGGCTACACCAAAATCATAACGGTCGGTGGAAGTACGACGGAATGTTTCTTTATTTCCGACGATAAAGCATGGCCGCAGGTGATGCAAACGGAACTGCGTAAAGATAAACCCAAGACTTGGGTGAATAATGCAGGTTTGAATGGACATTCCAGTTTTGGACATCTTTTGCTCTTGAAGGATGTCGTGCTGAAACAAAAGCCCGATTATGTGTATTTTTTGGTGGGGGTGAATGATATGGACCGACAAGATTTAAACCAATTTGATAACCGGATGGTCTTAGGGAAATCGGTTCAAATGGAACAAAATGGTTGGTTGAAGAATGCTTTTCTGACCCTCACGAATCACTCCGAAGTAGCCAATTTGGTGTACAATCTCTCGAAGGCAATGAAGGCGCGCAATCAGGCTATTTTTGTCGATAAAATTGTTGCACTAAATCCCAAAGATACCCTTGGTATTCCGAGCGAAAAGCAGAACGAAATTCTTTCTAAACAGCGATTGCTCTTACCTGCTTACAGAGGTCGTTTAATGAAATTGATTCAGGCTTGTCGGGCCCAAGGAGTCAAGCCTGTCATGCTCACGCAGCCTTTGCTGATGGGTAAGGGGCTTGATCCGGTCACAGGAACGGATTTAGCGAAAGTCAAGGTTTCGGACGGGGTCAATGGTGCCTTGTATTGGGCGAAGTTGGAGTTGTACAATGATGTGATGCGCCAACTCTGTCAAGATGAGAAAGTCGAATTGATTGATTTGGCTGCCTTAATGCCGAAGACTTCTGAATATTTTTATGATCCGATGCATTTTACGAATGTAGGTTCCATACGAGTGGGTCAAATTTTGGCGGAATCCAGTCGCCGTTTCCTAAAATAATGAAGCGTTAAGTAATATTTTAACTATTTTTGTCTTTTCGATTTCATTAAACGCTTGACGATTTGAAGATTTTAGGGATTTCCGCGTATTATCATGATTCTGCTGCTGCTTACATCGAGGATGGCGTGATTATTGCCGCGGCACAGGAGGAACGTTTCACACGGAAAAAGCATGACCCCGGTTTTCCTAGCCATTCCGTTCAATATTGTTTGTCGGAGTCAGGTGTCCAATTAAGTGATTTGGATGCGATCGTCTTTTATGATAAGCCTTTATTGAAAATGGAGCGCTTGTTGGAGACCTACTATGCCTTTTCTCCCAAAGGTCTTTTGTCCTTTTTAACAGCCATTCCGGTTTGGTTAAAGGAGAAAATGTTTCTCAAGCGGATGTTATACGATGAGCTTTTTGCCATCGGCAAATTTGATAAAAAGAAAGTTAAATTATTATTTCCTGAGCATCACCTCTCGCACGCAGCCAGTGCATTTTACCCTTCGCCTTATGACGATGCGGCAATTTTGACCTTGGATGGGGTAGGAGAATGGGCGACGGCCTCCATCGGTCACGGCCAAGGAAATAAATTAAGCATATTGAAAGAGCTGAAGTTCCCACATTCTTTGGGTTTATTGTATTCAGCTTTTACGTACTTTCTAGGATTCAAAGTGAATTCAGGGGAGTATAAACTCATGGGATTAGCGCCTTACGGCCGCCATGCTTCTCCGGAAGTAGAGCACTACAAAAAGCTCATTCGTGAGGTTCTGGTAGACATTAAGTTGGATGGATCCATCTGGTTAAATCAAGAATATTTTAATTACGCGACGGGTTTACGCATGGTACACGATGCCAAATGGGAACAGCTTTTCGGTTTCCCGACCCGTGAGTCTGAGTCAATTCTGGAACAAAAACATTGTGATTTAGGCTTAGCTATTCAGGAAATAACGGAAGAAATTGTGATTCTGATGGCTCAGGAAGCTAAGCGATTAACGGGTTCGAAGGCCTGTGTATTAGCGGGTGGAGTGGCCTTGAATTGTGTGGCGAATGGCAAGTTGAAGGACGCAGGAATTTTTGAATCCATCTTCATTCAACCGGCCGCTGGGGATGCGGGTGGCGCCTTAGGTGCGGCATTGGCGGCACATTACATCTATTTCGATCAAGAACGTGTGGTCGATACGACTCGCATGGATGCCATGTTGGGTTCGTATTTAGGGCCATCGTACTCCGACAAGGAAATTGAGCAGATGGCGAAACAGAATCAAGCGGTGTTCACCCATTACGCGGATTTTAGTGAGTTGTCGGCCAAGACGGCGGAATTACTCGCAGAGGGGAATGTGATTGGTTGGTTCCAAGGTCGTATGGAGTTTGGGCCTCGGGCATTAGGAGGACGAAGTATTTTGGGGGATCCACGAAACCCGGAAATGCAGAAGAAATTGAATTTGAAGATTAAATACCGCGAAGGATTTAGACCCTTTGCGCCGTCCGTTTTAGCGGAAGATGTGTCGGAATATTTCGAGTGTGAAACGATATCGCCTTATATGTTATTGGTCCATGGGGTGCAACCTGCGCGCCGGAATGCGATGCCTGCGAATTACGAACAGTTGGATATGATGGATAAATTGTATTTCCTTCGTTCGGATTTGCCTTCAATTACGCATATCGATTATTCAGCGCGTATTCAGACGGTACACGCCGAAACGAATCCACGTTATCATCAATTGATTTCGGATTTCAAGGCCAAGACGGGGGTTGGGGTGGTAGTTAACACGAGTTTTAATGTGCGCGGCGAGCCGATTGTGTGTACGCCTGCTGATGCGTACCGTTGTTTGATGCGTACGGAAATGGATTACTTGGTTGTGGGTAACTACATTTTTGATAAGAAAACGCAGACCCCTTGGGTGGAGTCGGACGATTGGAAAAAAGAATTTGTCTTAGATTAAACAATAGCAATATGGACTTTTTAAGTGATTTGTGGAATTTCATGAAGGAACGAAAAAAATGGTGGTTGACCCCCGTGATCATCGTTCTTTTACTAATTGGTTTGTTAATTGTGGTAGCCGGTGGTTCTG
>JACCDV010838705.1_pt1 | contig 57831 bp, 93 predicted proteins | sample 7446131 | NCBI WGS metagenome assembly JACCDV01 (sample SAMN15323448, study PRJNA562643) | freshwater metagenome | isolation source: river surface water | place: USA:Blue River Watershed | collected 2017-08-17
GATTAGGATTTAAATAATTAAATACTTCGGGCAAGAATTCTTTAACCACGGCGATTTTACTATCATGAATATTATTAATAATAAAGTTAATATTCTTTAATAAGAAATCTTTATTTTTAAATTCGATAGCCATAAGGATTTTACTATATATATAATTGTTATCACTAGGCATACTATTCTTATAAAGAGAAGGATAAACTTTAGCAATAACACCAACACGGCGATTACTTAATTCATTATCTTCAATAACTTTAATAATATCTTTATCATCATATTCTTTATTAAAAATACTTTTGATTAATTTATAATAAACTTTTTGTTCTTGTGTTAATTGATATTCTAATTCCCCATTAGCGATTTTATCCATAGCACTAATACTAGAATCTATTTCATTACGTTTAATTAGACCTGTAATTAATTCGGGATAATTAAAAAGGATAATTGGGTGTAATTTTTTATCAACAGATTTACCTTTGGTATATACGAAATTAATTAAAGAGTTTTTATCCACTTTATTAAAATGTTTAATTTGCTCATTGTATTTCATATCTGCAATATCAGTAAACTTAATCATAATCATATCCTTTAAAATCTTTATTTTTAATATTAGTAAAACGTGGTAATGCCATACCAGTGCCATATATATAATTTACACCATATGCTTGTCTGATACCATAAGAGCCTATTTCAATACCATTTGAATAAATATCTACATCTGTTTTATCTTTAGTAATCTCATCCCAAGTAAGGTCAGGAAGATGATTAGAATTGATATAGACATTCATACTAAACATTTCTTCAAGTTTTTTATATGGGTTATCTGTTGATTTAAGGATATGAATAAGTTCTAGTTTCATGAACATTTTATAATGAATATCATCTAAAACATTTTCATCTCTCATACACGGCGTAATACACATATACTTTCCGCATTGAATTTTGTCTTCTTTAAGTAATTGTAAGAAAGATTGTTCACCGCTACCTACATATACTTTATCATCAGAATGGTATATATCTTTTACAAAAGAAGGTTTTGTTAATGCACTAACATCAACATCCACGATAAAAGGAACATCAATCAATCTATATTTTTCTGAGCTAAAGAAAGCAATATATTTCATTAAGTCTGTATTAAACATTTACGTTCTATCTCCATCAGCCAAGTATTCAATATAGCTATCATAAATATCAATAAGGAATTCTCTTAGATATACATCTTTATTAATAAATCCAATAATCATATGTTTTAATGATTCTGACTGACTTGTATCTTTGCTATTAAGGATTTTACCTGTATAGTCAATAAAAGGATAACTATCAATAAGCATATCAGATTCCGAAACTTCATAATCAATTTTAACACTATCAGCAGAAGAAATTCTAAATGATGTACCTGAATCTGAAATTGGACAGAATTTAGCATCAAGATCACACGTAATACCGACTGTACCACATTGCACATTAAAATTATAAGTTCTGTTTACATCAAGATTAACAACAAATTCACCAGTTAAATCACCACGATTATTTTTAAACTCTACTGGCAAAATAACCCCACGATTATCATTTTTATGTTCAATAATAAGAACGCCGTGTGAGAATTTATAATTAAATTGTTGAATAGTCATTTCATTAAATCTAACTAGATGATCATTACTCACATTACTACTTGAAAAGTATTTTGGAGTATATTGTTCTAAATTAAAAAAGTCTCTACGATTTACATATTGTATGATATTTTCATTTAAAAGATTAGTACCTAAATCATATTCAACAATTTTACCGATTAATGAAAAATCAACACTTAACGGGCTTGAGTAATGAGATGTATAATTGCTATTAGTATCCCGTTCTAGTAAAGCATCGTATAAGCTAAATCCATTAGTTCTATAAGCAATCATAGAAGTTTCATAACATTTATTATGAGCTGAAATTTCCACATTAGTATTTTGTGTTAGGTCAATTTCATTACTTAATGTTTCTTTTACCAATTCTTCATTAATATTAATTGAGCCAGTTAATAGCATAAAATATAATTCTTGATCATTTAATTTTGAGAAAGATAATTTTGCAGACCGTGATAGTGTAATAATCCAACCAACATTTTTATATTCGATAACTAAGAAGTCACTCGGATTGTGGTTAGAATATCTTTGTCCATGATCATAAAATATTTTTGCTTTAGATAAGAATTTAACTAATTTATCTTTAACGCTTTCTTTATTAATAATAGCCATTTCTTCTACATGCTTTTCACGCATTTCTACAGCCAGTTCATTAGTATAAGATACTTTTAGATGATTAGAAGTATTTGAAACACTATTAAGGCGTTCGCCTTTAGCAAAAGCTCTTTTTGTGATTTCTGACATATTAGAAAGATCATCCATAGAAAGATTATATTTCTCTGCATATGCTTCAATTGCCCCGTATAAATCAGATAATTCACAGCCAATCATTACTTTACTATTTTGTGCTTCTGCATCTTTAAGTTCATCTAATTCTTCTTGAATTTTAGATAATTCCCCAAGTACACCTTTAGTAATTTCTGTTAAATGATACCCACCTGCCATTTAATAGTTCTCCATTTCATAATATAATATAATATAATTAATATTCGTCTTCAGTAACTCGATTAAAGATACTTAATACCATATTTGATTCTTCATCTGTTGCTTCAATACCATCTTCATAGTGTAATTCAGAATCCAAAAAATCCTCAACACATCCAATATCGTGAATATGTAATAAAAGCATATTGCATTTGTTTGGTTCAAATATTACTTTAACCATACCATCTTCATCATCAATTGATTTGAATTTAATTGGTTTATTATTACATTTAATATGCTTTAATTTATAAATTTTTAAAACACCTGCATATTTGATATTTGCGCTTTCTGAAACATTAACCATACCATAGGCTTCAACAATAGTTTTAGATTCAACTGGATTATTGACCATGAGTAGGCAATATTCATCATACTTACCTTTTTCGTCATCAATAAAAAAGTAAGTACCAAGTTTAGTTTTAAATTTCATTGCTTTTAAGTTTGGCATGTTTAATGCTCCAATTGTTAATGTTTAAATGTCATGGTAATCCCATTCTTCAATAATGATATTCTTTTCAAATACTTTTACTGTTTCTTCATTAGATGCAAATACAATAGATTCATAATCACCAACTACCCAATTGATACCATCATCGAATACAGCAACAAAGAAGTTAATCCACGTATAATAATCTTCATGTACTTTGGCATGTAATGTAAACTGTCCATTAGCATTATATCCTAAGAATGTATCATCAATAGTAATTGCATCATGTGACCTAGCACATACTGGCATATAATTAATGTGTTCATGATAGTCTTTTAAAGTATTATTTGCAACTAATTCATCAAAAAATAACACGGCGTTATGATCATCATCTTCTTTTAATAGTTCTACTAATTTATTAATTTCCTTCAACATATAAATTTTATTTCCTCATATTATCCAAACAAGTTAGTTAGTTTTGTTACACGTTCATCAATCATTTCATCAGGTAGAGCCACATGTAAAAGTTTTGCTGTACGGCGCACGCTTGCAATCACATCAGTCATTTCCTTTTGGATTAATTCATAGTTTCCTTCACCTGTTTTAGGGTTATGGCTATCAATACCATGTAAAGAAACTTTCATAGCAATTTGAGCCAGTTCACCACATTCTTCAACCAATTTTTTCAAATTATTATCAACGATTAAATATTGATTATTATTTGAATTCATTAGTGCTTTATATGCTTCTTCTGCATCCATGAAGTTTTTAGAAGCCAACCAAAATAAATCTTCAAGATTATTATGATTTGCATTGATTAATAATTCATCTTTAAGTGCAAGTGCTTCTTTAAGTAATTTATTACCAATAGATATGTTAAGTTTGTCATATTCAATATTCGAATGACTTATTAGTAACTCATATTGATCTTTTAATGCTAAAAACTTTAAAGATGATTTTTTAGAATTATTCACTTTTTCATTCACGGCGTTGGCACGATCATTCATTAAATAATCTGACATAATAATATTCCTTATATTTTAAATTTATTGAATTTTTTTGTATGATACGACTTTATAATGGTCTTCAACATCAAAACTAAAGCAACCTGCAATAGTACAAATTTTTGTGTGCTTAACTAATATATCAAATTGAATATCTAATGTAGAAAGATTCACATATACAACAAGATAAGTACCTGTTTCAAAATCACTATATTTTGTTGTAAATATATTTTCATGCTGTATATAAGTTAATCCTAATGCAGGTGATTGTTGAAATTCAAAAAATAGTGTAATTGTTGCACTATATACAGTTGAAATATCAATTACTTTGAAATAAACAGAAAGTAATTTAACTTCATTATCTTTTGATATAAGATTTGCATTTAAGACATTTCCATCTTTATCTTTGATTTCTACAGTATGTTTAATCTTTTTAATCATAACCATATCTAAAAAATATTGTTTTTGATTTAATAAATTAAGATCAATTCGATATGTGACATTACGCATTTTAATTTATTTCCTTGATTCAGAAGTTTCTTTTAAAATAAAATCAACCATTTCTTGAGCTTTAACTCCAATATAATTTTTTAAGTTATATACTGGAATTCCATAATCATATGCAATTCGGATTGCTTGACCTGTACCGCCTGTTTCAGCAGTTGTTTTATTTGTTTCTGCCCCATCATCTGTAAAACAAATTACAAATTCTGAGTTTACATTAACTTCACCAATACCAAAAATTTGAAATGTATTTCTAGCAATTAGTTTTCTATTGTCACCACTTAATACTTTTGGAATAGGATGATATTCTTTTACCATCCTTTCCGCAAATTTTAAATCTTCTTTGCTATATGATACAATATCCCCATTAATAATACAATCATCTGTATTATAAATTTCTTTATTTCTTGAACTGGATACACCTCTACAGAAAGCTTGATCTGAGCCAATAGCATAACCAGTTCTCAACTTGAATTTACGGCGCTCAAGAATTTCTGCAATTTCTGTCATTAACCTTTGTATATGTTCAGGGGTTTTTCTTGAACCTATGCCTGCATAATACTTAACCATTCATTAGACTCCATTCATTAGATGCATCAAACACTAAAACACAAAGAATATCGGGATTATTATTCTTTTTTGCTATAATACTCTGAATATCAGGCGCACTATATAAAGTGTTCATTGATGCTTTTCTATAACCTGCTAACATTCTATTTACGCTATCCCGATCAGGAAAAGCGTTTTTAATCAAAGCAAGATAGAAATCATTATCTTTTTCTTTAAAATCATCAATCTTAATATAAGCAAAGTTAAAATTGATACCTGAATTAACTGCAATTATAAATTTTTTCATTATTTTTATTATCCTTTAATTTTATTAATAACAGATAATATTTAATTTAAAATTTATACTCCACCCAAACATTTTCATTCACATCATACTTATATGCATGACAAATGAATCTGAATTGCTCAATTGTCTTAACATCTTTTAATAAGAATGTAATTGGGTCAAATCGTTTTAAATATTCTTCATTAAATTTTTCATCACTTTTATTATCTGTGTTTTCTTTTTCTTTTAGAAGTTCACGGCGATATACAATAGTTACGTTTGGTTGACTATTATTTAAATCATGATACCCATCGGGATTAGGCTCATAATTTTCATATAGAACTCTAATGTTTCCGCCGTGTATTAACTGGTTAGCCTGTTCCAAAGATGAATAGTGTTTATTGAGCAATGGAAGCATATGTGAAGGATACCCATCACTACTTGCAAGTATACCAATACATTCACCATTTTCTAATGGAATACAAATGGCTGAATTAGTTCCCATCTGTTAATTCCTCATATTTTGTTTTATACTTTTTATATAGATCAAGCCACATATCTAATACATAAGATAATTCTTCCTTTTCCAAATCGGTTAAGCCAAAAAGGTCAGGATGTTTATCTGCAAGATATAATTTGCTAGAAATAAAGTTAATTTTATTACATTTAATTAAGTCAAAACATTCACGCAATAGAGTAATAAATACTTTACTATTTGGATTTTTTGCTAACTTTTCTTCAAATAATGCATAACGTGCTTCATATTCTTCATAAACCATGTTTATTAATCCTCTTGATTAAGATCGTTTAATAATTTATCAGCCTTCTTAACAACTTCAATCCAGTCATTAACTGATTTTTTATAATCTTCAATATTATTGATTAAATCACTTGAATGTAATAATTCAGGATATTGTTCTTGAAATGTAATAGAGCCGATCAGCCGTTCACAATGTTCAATAATTCTATATTTGATTGTAAATAAATTACCTCTATAGTTTCCTTTTTCTCCCTTATACTTCTTCCAAATAAATTCAGATGAATCTAGGTAATTACTATAATCTTCAACGGTTTTTAATTTATCAATAGTTTTACTCATTTTAATACACGCTCTACTTTATGTTTTATGATATTCAATGGAACTCGATTTCTTTTAGAAATTTCAATTTCTCCATTAGTAAAATCAATCAATCGGGCTTCACAATCTAATGTATTACAATATCCTTGATGGAATACTAAATTGTCTGCACCACGAATACCTTTATCAATATCAATAGTGGTATGATAAGTATCTCTTTTAGTCACGGCGTTACACACAATAAATTTATCATTACGTGCATGTACTGTGTACCAATAACCATCATCGGCAAATTTTAAACGATCACCAACACCGATATTATTAATATCAATTGCAATTGTCATTATGTTTTTCCTTTTCGTTTCGGATTAAGTTCATTCGTTCTGAGCCACGTTTAGCACATTCTTCAGCAGTCTTAATAAGATTATTAAGAGTATCTTTTGGGATACTCCGTTTAATACTTCGGGTTTTACGTTGCATTGTTTCAGCCATTATAATTGATCATCATGATTTAATTGTATTGATTTAACTACTGCATCATGTGCATAATATCCATTATGTTGATTATATGCAACAAATTGAAACCGACCTTTATTAGTATAAATATTCACAAACATCACACCACCTTCATAAGTACAACCTTCTGAATCGGTTAATGTATCATACATTTCATGTGTGTTTAAAGCTGTATCAGTAATATTAATATCAGTTAATTTTGAACCAACATATTCATCTAAATCATCATGTGACATAAAATAGCCAAATGTTTCACAACATGACTGACCACTACTAATACCTAGTTGAATTACTTGTTTATTTGTAATAATTTCAAAACCTTCATATGATTGTTCCCAATAGCCACACTTAATTTTAAATGTAGTTTCTTCAATACCTTGAATGATTTCTTCATCAGAATCTACACTAATATGTTTAAGTGGCTCTGTGGTTAATTCAAATTCGCCAGTGCCTAGCAAAGGAATTTCACATGAATTAGTTGTATTTTGAAAATCCATTTCAACAAAAGATGTTTTACGTTTCCAAATCTCTAAAACAAATGAACCATAATCATGTGATGTAACTTGTTCAAATTCATCAGGAACTTTAAATGACACATCACCTTCTTGATCATCATCAATACGGGATAATAAAATAAAATCTGTATATTTTGCTGTTTCTTTATAGATTTGGCTACCACCAATAACATAAATACTTTCATTATTAGCAACACCATCAGCCTTTTCAAATGCATCTTCAATTGAAAGACCTGAGCGTGAAACTTCAATCAAATAACGTCCTTGTTGAACAGCTTTTGGTAATGTATCCATTGTTTTACGACCAACAATTAAAGCATTCCACATAGTAACACTTTTAAAATGTGCTAAATCTTCTTTATTCCGCCACATCAATTGATCATTTTTACCAATAAAACCTAAATTATTCACGGCAACAATTTGTGTTACTAAATTATTTTTATACATTATTACTCCTTATAGATTAAACTTGACTAGTGAATATTCTGTTCTAATACATTCACCTTCACAATAAACATCTGTTACCAATAGTCGATCAACTTTATAGTCAATACTATTGCACTTTAGAATTTTAATTAAATCTAGCTCTGAGATAGATTGCTCATCACCAATATAAAAGTCATCGGTACTAACAATGATTTTTTTAATTTCATTCAAATTTTTTACTTTATATAATGTATTTTCAAAAGTAAGTTCATTTGAAATAAGATGTGAAACGCTTTCTAAGTCTACCATTTTTAAAACTCCAATATAACTTTTCAAAGAATGAATACTTTAATTCAACTACTCTATCAATGTCAATATATTCACTGGACGGAACACGATCATCCAGTGAATACTTACTTTTATCAACTTTAACTATCTTTGGCATTCTTTAATACCTGTGCTTTAATAGCATCAAGTTCTTGTTTACTCAACTTGTTCTTAATTTCTTCAATTCGACTTAGAACAACATATTGAACGCCTGATTTTGTAACGCCGTGTTTACGATATTCTTTAGGGTCAAATTCAATATCTTTTGGAATTTCAATATTAAATTTTTTACGTTTCTTTTGAGGAAGTTCTAAATAATCATTTTCAATATTTTCTGCTTTTTCGATATATTCAGATTTTAAATGAAATGAATATGATTTTGAAATTTCATCTAACATTAATAGAATATCAAAAAATGAAGTATTATCAAAAATACCTACAATTTCTGTTTCATCCCAATCTTCCATTAATACTACCCAATCTTGGATATGATTGTTATAAATTGTCATGATATTAATCCTTTTTAGCTTTTAGAATATCGTTTACTAACATTTCATATTCTTCATCTGTAAGCTTACTTTTTGCTTTATCGGCAAGCCCATCTGTAGATACATTGATTGATACTTTTTCACCATCAAATTCAACATTACCATAACGGCGGTCAAAATAGATTTGAATTTCATCATTTGGAATAAATCCTTTAATTTCAAGATTAACTTCACCTTCATCAATAATCAATTCTTCTGTACGATGATCAGCTTTTTCAACACGTTTAAAAATATATGTTGAGCCTGTATTTCGTGGTAATTTGTCAATAATATCCATAATTGGTGTTTTAATAAAAACTTTATTAAAATTTTTATTATCTGTTACATACCAATTATCTTTAGAATAAAAACGTTCATTGTTATCATTCATCATTTCTTTCCTTATTTGGTTTAAAGTATGTATATAGGCAATATATGTATAAAATACAGGGAAACAGAAACTTAAAAAAATCAAAGGGAGTCATAAGACTTCCCTTTGTGTTTTACATATCCACGCTTTGACTTTTGTTTACGATCATCAAAAGTTTTTGCTGAATTGAACGTGTTCATGTGTTTTGCTACCAAGTTATTTAAAACTGGTTGTTTACCTTTAGATTTCATTGTATATCTCCTAATCTATGAACCTATTATAATATAGTATTTATCAACATACAAGTATAATTTAAGATATTAAACAAAATTTGTTCGAATACCTGTAGCTTTAATATGTGGAATCAAGTAATTCCATGCATTACCTTTTGAATTAAATAACCGCTTTGTAATTGTAATCTTAAAGAAAGTTCTTACAATTGTTTCATCAGTTAAATTCTGCATTGGCTTGTGAACGCATTCTCGATCTAAATTATAAAGTGTATTGACTTTAGAATCCACTACTTCATTTAATTGTGATTCATATTCACTTAATGAATTATATCTGTCAGGTGTTACTTCAAAATCCCCTAAAGCAATAATTGTAGGTAATGAATCACTCCAACTAAAGTTATAATCATCACGCATAAATCCATCAATATGCCATTCATTTTTTGTTTGGAATGTTTGTGGATTAATAAATCCTTTTTTAATTGTCAAGTACCAATAACAATCTTTATCAATATCCAATTCTTTCATATTAGATTTCTGTATCAATGCACGCACGGCGCACTCTAATTTAGAGTTAATATTAATAACAGAATTATAATTTTCGGGAATATAAATCTTTCCGCTAGGCTCTTTAATACATAAGTAATCAGCATTACAAAATTCTAGTAACGATGTATCAATATTAAGATTTACTGATGTTGGTACTTTAGAAGTTACTTTTACTTTATCCATTTGATTTAACTCTATTGATTAATCGGTTTAAAACACTAAGTTGTTTACTATCAAGATTTTTTTTAATTTCTTTTAATACTGTTTCATCTGATATATTTTCAATTTCTGCAATACCAGTATCATGATTGAAATTAAACTCAATTAATCCCATTGACCGCCGTGTATTAAAATCCCCTGCCAACTTATGTAATAGATACTTATCTGCAAACTCAATCATAATTTCACTTTCATTATCATATGTCATTTCTTTAATATTTTCGACTTTACATTCTTTAATATGAAATGTTTTATTACCGTATTTCTTTTCTAAACTTTTAACAACATCAACAATATTACCCGTATATCTACCTAATGGACGTATATTAGGTACTCCGCAATGGTTTACTGTATATATTTCAAAAATCATCTTTAAATTCCCCCATAAATGCGTTTTTAATTATATCTATCGGTACAATTGTCAAAATATTCAACAATTCATCAGGCTCATCATCATTTTGAAGAATTTCAGGATTAAGTACAACAATTCCCATAACAGAATTTAAATATTTTCTATTAGCTCTATTGTTATGTAAATGACCATCTAATATATCAATAATCAACTTCAATTCATCATTAGTTTCATACTTATATATCAATGAAGATATTCTAAAATCACTTATTTTTGTTTTATCATTCATTGTTATGTATTACTCTAAACAAAAATCTTCGATAATACATACTGGATTATTATTAATATCCATAAATAATAAATCTGTATCACACTTACCTGTTTTCAAGATAATAGAATAACAATATTCAAACTCAATATCACTATATTGACGGAAATTAATATCACCACGAATATATCCGTCCAAATGACGAATATCTAAAATATCATCAAATTTTTGAAGTGATTCAATTGCATAACATTGTTCTTGTGTAAAGGGTGTTTTTTCATTATCTTCAAGATATTGATTGATTTTATCAATAACACTAGAATCAAATTTTGTAATTACATTTACACCCTGAAAATCATAATGATTCATTTTTATCTCCTTATTTATTATAACGCCATACACCATTACGAATATCTTTTTCTTGTTGGCGGTTACGGTGTGCTTTCATTTGTTTAGCCAAAAATTCAGAAATATCCCAAGTTACAATACGAACATTTGGTCTATCTTTTGGTGTTTCTACTTTAAGAGCTTTAACTTTAGACGAATTTTTCATTGTGGAATATTCCAAAAAAGGTTGTTTATAGAGTTTATAATACATATATATAAATCATTTGTCAATAAAAAAGACGCAATTAAGCGTCTTTTCTTTCAATTAGTGCAAAGTAAAGTCCATATGCATCAATATCTTCTGATGATCTAAATTTATATATTGTGACTCCATTTCCATGATAGTCTGCATACATATATCCAAATTTTAAAGTACCATCATGATCTTCAAATATAATATCTTTACCATCATTCATCATTTCTACATGTTCTTTATTATGAGAATTAAATCTTGTAAATTCAATCATATTTATACCGCCATTGGTGCTTTAATAGATGGATGGCTTACATAATCAATTAATTTAAAATCATCAATTGAATAGTCATAAATAGAATCTTTCCAATTAATTTCTAACTGTGGGAATGGATATGCTTCACGGCTCAATTGTTCTTTTGCCTGTTCAAAGTGATTTGAATATAAATGTACATCATGACCTTCATAAACTAATTCACCAACTTCATAGCCAGTATGATGTGCTAATAAGTGAACTAGAATTGCATAACTTGCAATATTATACGGTAGTCCTAAGAATGTATCACTTGAACGCATCATGAAAACTAAATTAATTTTACCATTCAATACTTGTACTTGAAATAATGGATGACAAATACCTAAAACACCATTTTCTGTAACACGTGGATTCCAAGCATCAACAATAATACGGCGTGAATCAGGGTCTTTTTTAATTAGATCAATCATGTTTTGAATTTGATCAATGTAAATAATAGGTCTAGTAAGCATATTATCTTCATCAATATCTTGTGATAATTCTAATTCTTTACTAAGATGTTTATCAATAAAAATTGCCGTTTTAGGTGAATATACACCTGAACCATAATAATTAATGTCCAAAACTTTTGTATATTTTGAATCAACAAATTCTTGGAATCCATCTAAGAAATAACAATCATATACAAACAGATTAAAAGTTTTCCAACGATTACACAATTTAGTATATGAATTACTCATCAATTCTTCCCATATACTATATAACGCACGTTCTGTATCGGAACTTGTACTTACTGCACCTGCACAAATATCAATTGAATCAGTTTCTACAAATTCTTTACGTTTTACCTTTTGTACGCCGTGTGGTTCACATGGAAGTTTTCTCCAAGCAACATTATACATATTTCCCATGTTATAACCATTAAATCTATTTGGGTCTAACTTTGCACGATCTGCACAATTATCTGTCCAAATAGTTTTTTTATCTAAATCATTTGTTCCATGTGTTAGTTCACATAATTCACGTTCATTTTGGCTTCCACTTAAAAACCACAATAGTTCTGCAATAATACCTTTCATAAAAACTTTTTTTGTTGTCAACAATGGAAATGACTTACTTAAATCAAATCTCATTGAACGACAAAAAAGCGTATTTGTTCCTGTTCCAGTACGATCACCTTTGTATACACCTTTATACAATAAATCACTTAAAATATCTAAATATTGTTGTTCTTCTAAATTCATAATCGTCCTTGTTCTTTTTTTAGTTCTTTATTTGCTTCTCTTAGTTCACCAACAGTAAAAAATTTTATACTGTCAGTAACATAACATACGACACGTACTTTTTTATCATTTGGGTCATCTTTATGATATTTGTTTAGATATTCGTCCAAACCTTTATCTAATCCCATAAATTTAATAATTTCTAAAATACTCATGTTAAATATCCTTTCTCTCTATATTTCATAAACATGTTTTTAGGTACACCTTGTATTTTATATCTTCCGTTTTTATGGTCTTCACCAGTTATTAAAATTACATGCCACCAATCCCAATCAACATCATCATACGAATCATACATACGCCATTTAGATATATGAATAGATGTTTCATTTATATCTTTTTCATAATATCTGAAATTAGGATGAGTACAAATATGAATATCATGTTTTATTAACAATTCTAGTGGTGGAATTTTTATATCTTCTCTAATATAATGATCAAAAGAAGTTCTAATTAATTCTTTATAATTAATTTCATTTGATAATTTAGGAGAAAATGAAGTATCTGAAATTAACTGTATTGCCCGTTTGAAATCATATGAACTAAAATTGAATTTAATATCTTTGGTTTTATGCCTCAATATTAAATGTTCATCATTAGAATCACCATAATAAGTCTTAAATGCATCATAAGTTAAATCATTTTTTTGAATTATATCTACATTATATAAATCATATTCATTCCATTTTTCATATGGTAAATATTGTGGTCTATCAGTCATTATGCATTATCTGCCATTTCCAAAAACAATTTAACTTTATAATATGAATATACATCTGAGTATGAAAATCCATGTTCTACACCTAACTCGGCAGAATCTTCTAATAATTCATAAAAAGTATCATTTAATTGTTCAACTTCTTCATCTGTTGCATTTTTTAATTTAGGCATAAAAATAGATAATTTTTCAATATCTTTTATAACATCTTTATATGTTGTATTATACGTCAAATTCATTTTATTTATTTCTCCAATGTTAAAGGTAGAGTTTTTTACGCTCTACCTTTTTATTTTTATTAAAATTGTGGTAATGGGTCAGGAACTACTGAAACAATACATTCAGTAGTAAGCATTAAGCTTGCAATAGATGATGCATTCTCAAGTGCTGTACGTGTAACCATTTTAGGGTCAATAACACCCATTTCGATCATATCACCATATACACCAGTAGAAGCATTATAGCCAAAAGTATCTTTTTCATTTTCACGTACTTTATTGACAATAACAGATGCATCTAAACCTGCATTTAATACAATTTGACGTAATGGAGCTTCAATTGCACGTTTAATGATTCTAATACCTGCTGTCTGTTCAGGATTTTCACCTTCAAGACTATCAAGAACATCAATACAACGAATTAAAGCCACACCACCACCTGCAACAATACCTTCTTTAACTGCCGCTTTTGTTGCATGTAGAGCATCATCCACACGGTCTTTTTTCTCTTTTAGTTCAACTTCTGTTGATGCACCAACAGAAATAACAGCTACACCACCACTTAATTTAGCAATTCGTTCTTGTAATTTATCAACATCATAAGAACTTACTGTAACTGCAAGCTGTTCCTGAATAAGTTTAACACGTTCTTCAATTGCTTCTTCTGTACCTTTGCCACCAATAATAGTAGTTGCATCACGTGATACAATAACCATTTCAGCACTTCCAAGCTGTGCAACTGTAATATTATCAAGTGTTACCGCCGTGTTTTCTGAAATAACTTCACCACCAGTCAATGCACCAATATCTAAAAGTGTTTCCAAACGGCGTTCACCGAATGCAGGTGCTTTAATTGCACAAATATCAAGAATTCCACGCATTTTATTAACAGTCAATGCAGAAATAATTTCATTTTCATAATCTTCTGCAATCAATAGAATTGGACGGTTAGTTTTATGCATTGCTTCTAAAATAGCTGTAATTTCTTTGATTGAATATAATTTCTTATTCGCCATCAAAATTAGTGGGTTTTTTGCTTCCCATGTGCCACGGGCTTGATTGCTTACCAAGTAAGGAGAAATATAACCACGGTCAAATTCCATTCCTTCTACTACTTCTAGCGAATCTTCAAAACCTGTACCTTCATTTACAGTGATAACACCACGTTCACCAACATGGGCAATAGCATTTGCAATCAATTCACCAATAACACTATCACCATTAGCAGAAATTGTACCAACCTGTGCAATAGTTTTTGTATTCTCAACTGGAATTGCAATTTTAGCCAGTTCAGATTTAACCACTTCCACGGCGTAATCAATACCACGTTTTAATTCAATAGGAGACATACCCGAAGTAACAGATTTAATTCCTTCATTTAAGATTGCTTGTGCCAATACAGTAGCTGTTGTTGTTCCATCACCTGCTACATCATTAGTACGGCTTGAAACTTCCTTAACAATTTGCGCACCGATATTTTCAATACGATCTTCCAAGATAATTTCTTTAGCAACTGATACACCATCTTTAGTGATATGTGGTGTGCTTCCTAAGCGTTCTAAGATTACATTACGACCTTTTGGACCAAGTGTGGTTTTTACAGCATCTGCAAGCTTGTTTACACCATTAATCATTTTTGTACGTGCGTCAGTACCAATTTGAATATCTTTATGCATTATTAACTCCTTTATTATTTTAATTTTTTATATTATATCACAATTTTTATATTATTTCAATTCAAACTTAATGTTATATAGGAAATTGATATACTTAGCATCGTCAATATCTGTGAAGTCGCTTAGTTTCATCAATGACCATTCTTTTTCATAAGTATTATAATTTAGTAAACTACCAACACTTAATTCATCTTTATTGTTTAAATAAATGACTTGGCTATTTGTATAGTGTGTACATTGTGAATTATAGTCAAACAAGTTTAACACATTAACCTTAAATTTACAAGTATCATCAATATTCTTAACAATATCTATTTCATCAAGTGGAATAAAAAACTTAAAGTATTGCATTACTTTAATGTTATTTTTTCTATCAAAGTATGGGTCTATTGAATCTTGCTTAATGGCTTCATTAAACAAGTCAATTTTACTATAGACTGGATGATTTTTATCTAAATTTGTTGTTTCCATCAAATAGCAATAAGAATCAAATGTATCTTTATCAAATGGCATCACAAAGTTCACATCATCATAACAGTAAACATATGATATATCAACATAATCATTTTCCATTATAGCAAGTATTTTCTTCTTATGCAATGATTTCATATCATAATTGTCTATATTATAACCTTTCAATACACATTTATTTTCATAAAATGATTTCATATATTTTCCTTTTAAACAATAATAAAAACTACATCATTACCTTTCTTACTGTTAATTAAACACATTTCTGAAATTAATCTAAGTAATCGTACACTAAATTTCATTTGTGTCATCATATCCAAATCAATGAATACCTTTGCTTGTGTATGAATTGTTCTGCCACGTAGTTGAGTAGTACCACACATAGACTTATCAACACCAATCATTTCATAAATTGTATTAACATTATCAACCTTAAATGAACCTTCACTTGAATTGTATTTCAATAATTGAACGCTTTTGAAATAATCTTTTAACTTATTATCAATGCTCTCTGAGATTAGCATATTTGAGTGTTTTACTGTATTGAAATTTACATAAAATATTTTGTTCCATTCAAATGATTCATTCCCATAATTCCAATCTGCAAGCTTCAATTTAAATTCTTTGATTGCATCCATGCTACGCCCTACATATACATCCAACTTAGGATTAAACATTTCTACAATTGCTGATGTATGACCATAACCACGTAACCCACTACAGTTTATAATATCAAAATCATATAATAGTTCTTCTGCCGATAAACTATCTACACGTTCTTTAGTTCTATATTTATTTCGATATAGTAATTTTGCTTCAATAAAATCAATTAACGTTTGAACCGTATCAATTTCATCTACTGGATGTTTTTCTGCAACACCTGTTGTAATTACTGCTTCTTCAACACAAACATTAACTTCTTGTTGATCTACCAATTTTTGTAGACCAAAACGAATTTGTTCTAATGCGCTTAATGCAATTTGTTCTCTTTCTGTTTTATTTGTCATTTTTAATTCTCCATATAGTTAAATTGTAAAAGCCTTCTAAACGTAGAAGGCTGTTTTTTATTATTTAGATACTTAAAATAAAGTAATTAACTTCACCTGAATCTTTATATGTGTGCTTCATTTTTACACAATAATTACCTGTTGATTCATCATATACAAATGTAGTCATATTATTTGAAAGCCAATTCTTAAAGTGAATACATTTGAATTGATCAACCAAATGTCTAAAGTTTTCTTCATGAATAGTATTTGTTTTAATTAAATATGTTTCATCCAATAAAGTTACTTCATCTGTTAGTTTAAGTTCTAATTTAGCCCAACCTTGTGAAATCATTGCAACATCATCTAAAACAGTTACAGTTGTTTTCACTGGACTGACATATCTTCCCGAAATTCTATCAACTAAATCATCTGCCCCAATTTTTAGTTTGAGTTTGTTTTTCTCTAATTCTAAATATGAACCATTAAAATTATCCTCAAGAACTTCAATTTGTTTTTTATGTTGGGCTATCACATCCATTTTTTCATTACGCATTGCTTGAATATAATTTCCATTCTGTTTAACATCTTCGGTTAGATAATTTTCAATAGCAGTAAGATACTTAACCATATCATTATATTCTTTGATATTAATTTTAGATTCATCTTTTAACTTTTTATATCGTGCTAAATGCTTCTTAGTACGGCGCAGTTGAATAGTTGTATTCTTTTGAATTTGTTTACATGTATATAGGTGTTCTTCAAAAGTTGGTAATTGATGTTCATTCATAAAAATATAATTCCTTATCAAAAAATAGTTAATTGTTTACTTAGATTAGTTTCTACAAACACTGGAATATGTTTTACCATTGTTTCAAGTGTTTTTGAAATTGGAACTAGCTCATGAAAACCTTTTCCAACTTTTTCATAATCTTCACTACTAAGTTTTTCAAGTTCTTTTTCAACCAAAGCGTAATTAGGATTAGCAGATATAAATAAATCTTGAAGCCATAAAATTACTGCTGTGTCATGGTGTTTATAATCTTGCATATCTAGTAGTTTTTTAATTAATGGATAACGAACAATTTCAAAATCCCACTTTTCAATTTCTTCAAAAATTTCAATACGCTTATTCATAATCAATTGACCAAGTTCATTTTTACCCTGCATTGTTCTTAGATCAACACCCCAAAAAGTATCACCATGATAGTTACCCTCAATGAGTTCAATAGTTCCTGTATTTAAAAGTAAATTTTTGAAGTTATCTTGATTGAATTTATAATCAATACCAACTTTCATAACTTCTTTTTTAACTTTTGACCAGTCTGCACGCTTACCAATAATTCCACCATAATTTTTAGCATCATATGGATTCATTTTTGAAATTTTATCTTTTATACCTACATTGTGTGTTTTACTGGCTTGATACCAATTTTCAACACTATTGTATGTGATTCCCTTTACAATAAATGGTTTACAACTAGCCATGTTTGAAAGCCAACTATATTCACCTTTAAATTTATCAATCTTATCCATAATTTTTATTCTCCTTAATAAGGCGTAACCACTTTAAATCCATTTTTTGTAAAAACTTGATCATGTAAAATGTAAATAGGTTCGCCGTGTTTATTATTTGATGGTTTATTTGAAAAATACTGTGTTGGAATTAGCATATCATAATCATTATAATATGCTGTCCAAATGATATTTTTCTGTTTCAGTATATTTAATATGTTTTTATCTGAACAAATAAATTCATCAATATATCCTTGCTTTTCCATTAATTTAATTGATTCATTAATGTAATTATTAACATAAACTTTAAACTCTACAGGAATTTTAACTCCATCAAGAACACGATTGAATTTAATCATAAATTTTATAACCTTATGCTGTTTGATCTAATTTAAGTTCAACTTTTTCAAAATTTGTCATAATAAACTTATATACTTCTGATTCAACGGTTGAATATTTCCATTCATCACCATCCATAATAAGTTTATTTTCTACTTTGTCCATATCACGTTGATGGATAATAAACTTAATATCTTGTCCACCATCTGTAATACTATAATCAAAGTATAACATAAAAATACTACCCAAATTTTCATTAAATTCTGTTGGCTCATACTGTTTGTATGAAATTTTACCAATCATCAGTTCACAAACATCATTATAGCTAGTGTGTAGGTCTTTTAGATCAGATGTATTTTCTTTATTAAACTTTGTTTTCTTTAATGGATTATAGTTAGTATTAAACTTAATCTTTGCGCTATTAAAGTTTTCGTCCTTAATTTCTTGGTCTGCACTAAATCCAAATAACTGCATACTTTTCATAAAATTATTTTTAATCAAGCGTGCTTTAACACCAGTATAACCTTTATCTTCAAGATATTTTTTATAAAAATTAGATACATCTAATACACGGCGGTATTGTGTATCAGCCTTAATAATTGCATTACGAAGTTCTAATGTACTTTCGTCATTTTTTAACTTAAAGCAACGCAAACCTTCTTTAAAATTATCGTGATTAATTATTTCTTTACTATTCATCTACTACACTCCTACAAATTTGTAATGATACTTCTTTGCCACTTTCTTTATTATAACCTTTATATACAGAATAACCTATTAATGTATTTGTCACATTATTATAGTTTGACTTAATATAATCTTCTGCTTTTTCAAATGTAGAAAACACTTTATCAGTATAATAAATTGTTTCATGATGGCGTTTACTTTTAACAATATAAACATTATGCATATAATTCTTCATCCATTGGTAAATATTTACCTGAAAGTGGATATTTACCTACATACTTAAATTCGTAATCATTATTTAATTTAGGAGATAAATAAAATCCTAGTAATTCACGAATGATTGAGTCTTGATCTCCATTCTTTTCATCTACAAGGGATGCCATACATAAATAAAAATTTTCTGTTGGAAAAGATGATTTAATCCATTCAACATTTGCTTTCAAATTAATCCAATCAATATCCCGAACAATAAAATCAGGTGATACAAATAATTCATTATAAATATCAAGTAACTCTTGTCCATATAAACCTTTTGTTATTAAACTTGGGTCAACTTTAATACCACTAACTAAATTTGTTTTTGCTAACTTATCATAAAATGCACGTTTACGTTCTTTGATACTCAAGTTACTAAAATCTTTTAAAATCAATAAATCTACTTCTGCCACTATTAGCTCCTATTCTTAGTATATGACATTGTTATAAATATCATATATGCGCTATCAATAAAAAGATTATTCTTTTTACTATACTTTCCTGATACAAAGTAATCATACAATTGTTCAATTACTTCAACTTTAGCTTTACCAATATTACTTATAACAATATCGCTTAATAAAAAATTAACAAACGATTCTTTATCTATATACTGATTAAAACTTTCCTTTTGTAGTGTTACGCCGTCACAACCTTTATTTGCAAGCTCATCAGCTTTAATATTGCCTTCTGATATTGAATGCCCTTTTACCCATTGCCAGTCAATAATTACATTTGGATTATCATTTAGAAGTTTGTTCATTTCCTTCCATAAATCTGTATTCTTGACTTCATTCCAATTTTTACGAACCCATCCTTGCATCCATTCTGTGACACCTTTAACAACATAATTTGAATCACTACAAATAATATATTTATTATTACTACACATATTAGCAATTGCTCTTTCATTAACAATATATTTAACTGCTTCAATTGCGCCTGTAAGTTCCATTCTATTGTTTGTCGTTGGTGTTTCCCCACCACAAAGTTCAAGATTCAAATCCTTTGAATAAACACCCCATCCGCCTGATGCATCAGGCTTACCATTACCACGACATGCACCATCAGTATAAAGGGTTATTGTAAAACTAGGTTTTAACATATTATTACCTTTTATTTTAAGAATGTATCATCATTATAAATTTTCCAATCACTACCAAGCTCTAACATAATATCATCTAAACTTTCATAACCAGTTAATTTACCATTATCATCAATTTTAAACGGCGCATCTTTTTGATGTTCATAATAAATAAGAACAATGTTTCCATTAGAAAGTTTGATATTAAGTTTATCTCCCATGATTAAAGATGTTTTAACCATAGTTTCTTTTGAAAAAATGTTCATAAATTGTCACTCCACTTATTTTTAATATAACGAATCCAAGTAATATTATACTTTTTAACATCACTATATTTAAGATTATGCTTGTGCCGTTGAATAAATTTATCAAAATCAACCTTATCACCAAAAACTTCTAAATTATAGATACTTGGGTTTTTTGTGTAATAAGTAGAATATATATAATCAATACTATACATAGATTTATTTAAAATTTGCACATACCCTAATTGCAAACAAAGTTCCATTATCATATGTTTTGCACGTTTCGAATTATCATGATAGTATTCCAAAATTTCATAAGGAATATCACTAAGATAATCTTGTTTTAAGATATAACCCAATGTTGTATCATGCATTTGTGGATGAAATATTTCTTTCAATACATTAATATCTTTTCGTACTTTATCATGAATATACGTCATAATATTAGAATTTGGGTCTACCCAAGTATTAAGACTTAATATGATGCTCATAATATTATCGTCAATATCTTCTAAAGCATATTCAGAAAAATAATCATATACGCTAAACTGAGAAATATTTTTGTAATATTTTTTATAGAAATTATCAATATATTCTTTATCAAATATATTTTTATTATTACGAACATATTTATCATCTAAAAACCAAATAACATTATGTTTATCATTTACATGGTCAAAAGCTTCAATAAATTTCTTAATATCATCATGTGTTAAGTGTTCATGAAGAAATTCAATTGTATTTGGTACTTGCGCAATATATTTTAATGCTTTACGTCTATCCATATTTTCAATGACTGTGACAACTTCAGCATCTTGTTTAATAAGGTCTAGTATTTCAATTACACCTAACTTATTAATATACTTACTGGCACATTCTTCAATAATATTCATATTCATACAATCCTCTTATTATATTAATAAAGGAAGGCTCTCACCTTCCTATACATTCACTTATTTATAACACTTAAAGCCTAATAGCTCTAAAACACTTAACAACATATTATGTCCGATATTTGGATTCCAATCTACATAACCTTCAAAATCAAAATCACCATCTAACCCACTATATACAAGCATTGAATAATTACGTGTTTTTGGATTTGTCCCAACATATACATTTGCAGTTAATCCTTTATCTGACAGATATTCATTTACAATATCACGGGCTTCAAAAGATTCATGGCTACCAGTAATAATACGTTCATTCATAGAATCTGTCCAAAATACTAAAGCATTCGAACCTTCTTCATTAAGTGGTTTTGATTCTGATTTAAAAGACATAATTTTTCCTTAATTTAAGCTAGTGCTAGTACAGCATTACAGTTTACTTCAATTTCAGTATTATTCAAGGTTCGAACCTTAATTTTACCTAAATGATTAGACTTCACATCATTGTTTGTATGCTTATCAATAATTTCACATAATGTAAATGTCTGTTTTTTACCATCCACATTAATACTTTTGCGCAATAAAGCAAGTTCACCAACATTACGTTCAGACTTAGTTTCAATATTCAACATATCTTTATAATGAATTTTGACTTTTACACCATCATCTTTTTGAACAGTAAAGTAAGTGTCACAACCTGCAATATTTGTCAAAATTCCATTTAAACCCTTGTTAATTCCTGTTGGAACTTTAACTGATTTACCACTATAGAACATATACAAATCTCTCCTATTTTAATTAAATATATTGAAAATCTTTAAGTAACTGATATGCATTTCCCCAACATTGTCTAATATTGGCTAGTACATAATTTTTTGTATAATGAGAATGTTTATAAACACATGCTACACTTTTACTTCCATTAAGATCAGCAATTTTATATGCTTCTTTTTGTGTTACTATGTAAAATTCATTTTTATCTTCTTTATCAGCTAAAAAGTCTGCACGATCTTTATCTGATTTGAATACATAAATGGTTTTACCATATGATGCTAACTTATCTGTTTTACCTTTGAAGAAACACTGACAAGCATAAAAATTACGACCAACTTTATTTGACATTACATAACTCCATATTAAGGTTAATAGTGTTTATCACTCTATGCAGTCCATTATATAGATATAAAATCTTATTACAACATATTATCAATTCAAATGGTCTTTAAATGAACAGTCATTCAGTACCTATCAACATAGCTTAATCTGACCAGTACACGGCGCTTATCTTCATCCATATAAACCCCTCTATGAAGTTCACGACCAAATGAATAAATAGAATTATCTTTACACTTACCGCCGTGTAAGAACTCTGTACCATCTACGTTAGTATAAATTAAATGAAATTCGTGCTTGTTTTTATGATCATAATTTTTTACCCAATCATAATGATATTCAGGTAATGCACATGAACACTTTCCTTCTTTAAGATCACGAACTTTTACATCTAAAAGGCACATATCATACTTTTCTTCAACTTCATAACTTAACATCTTATTAATGACATGTAATAGCTTTGGATGAAGGCTATCTAAAGTTTTTTTGTGTAATCTTTTATATTTCAATTCAGTTAAAGGAACATCTGACCAGTCAATAGAATCCAATGTTTCTATGTAATTCATTTAATAATAACCATTAAATTTATAATCAATATTAATGATATAACTATCAATATCTTCACTATATTCAGCCACTAACAAGAAATTCGTTGGCTGAATAGTACGCAGTAGCTTATCAATAAGTTCAGCTTCTTGCTTTATTGAAGTTTCTTTAATGTTTGAAAAACTATAATTATCAAGAATTTTATTATCTTCATTGAACATATACTCTAAATCACACATATCTTCAAAAGTAGAATCATCAAAAATATTATTAAAAATACTATAGTTTTCCAAATTAGAATCATAATCTAGTTCGGGTTGCTTATCTTTGTTTTTAATTACTTTCACATACCCAAATGAATAATAAATTTTATGTAGAGAATCTTCACCATCGTTATATGCTGATTCACCTATAAATACAAATTTTTTGAATAGACCATGTTTGTTTTTAATTGATTCCAATATTTTGTCAATATCATTTAAAACATCTTTTTTAAGTAATGCATTTCTATCTTTTATGTTTTTCTCAATTTCTTTTTTTAAATCTTTAAAACTCATTTAAACTCCTTTTATGTTAGCTAGGCACATGAATCGGACTGTTTCCATCAAAATCAGATGAAGGAATTAATTTAATGTCATACTCACCTTGATCATTTTTAGTGGCTTCAATTACATAATCAAAACCGATATGTGCGCAAACTACATATTCGATCAATAATTCAAGATTATCTTTATCACGTTCTAAAATTACTGGAAGTGATTTTTCTGTACCAAAAAACTCATCTTTATAATACTCAAATGCAATATCACCAATATAAGAATCTGTATAAAAGTTATCGTTTTCATCACCAAAGCTTGAAAAAGAATGGATACTTTCTGCATCACCTTCCCACATCAAGTAGTAAACATATTTGTTAAAATCATATGATTTTGAAAACTCTTTTAATAAACTTGAAACTTGTTTTAAAGCAAGTTCCTTGATTGTGTTAAAAAACTTGGTATTAATGTTTTGAAGGTCATTATAAATCTTTTCATCATTAAACATAAATTTCTCCACTATCAATCTTTTCCACAAATGAACTAAATGTCATGTATCCATATTCTTTGACGTATACTTTAACATCATGTTTAGTTAAACGAAGTAAATTATTTACACCATCATCTGTCAAGGAATAAGCCAATACTTCACTAAAATTAATGTATTTATTGACTTCTATAATTTTAATCTTCTTTGCTTTATAAAAGAAGTCATACATATCATAAACATATTTTGGAATTTCATGTTTAAGTCGATTGTATTCAGAAATCTTACATTTATCTTCTTGGTTATAATATACACTAACGCAATCGGCTAGATATTGATCACCTAATAAACTAGTAATTGATATAATAGCACCAGTGTCAGATAATTCAACTTCTTTAATATATCCATTTCTAACACCTATTGTACCACCAATATTAGCAATATATTCTAAGCCTACATATTGTTCTTTTTTATTCATTAATTATAGTCCTCTACAAATCATTTTAATTTCTTCATCATATTTATGAGTAATTTCTTTGATTTTTTTATTTTTGCGCTTTAATACACTTTCAATTTTACTTTCTAAAGTAGGATACATTTCTTCATACATTTTACAGATTTCTTCAAATGTATATCCATCATCTCCATCATAATAAAATGAAAAGCTTTCTCTATTATCAGATGTTGTATTAAAAAATACTGATGGAGAATGAAGATTAGTTACTTCTCCATATCCATTTCGGTAAACATTTTTGATATATTCTGTTCCAATTCTATGTTTACAACCGATAGCAAACTGTCTAAAGTGGCTATCGGGGATATTACTTGTTTTTACCATATTTATATTCCTACAAGTTACACATCAGTTCCAGTTCACATTTAATAAGTTCAGCAGGTGTATTTTCAATCATAGAAGAAAATTCACGGCGACAAGCTTTTAATGTTTTACGATCAATACCTAGTCCCTGATGATTACTTGAACGATAAACATACATAATATTCATTAAATCGTCCTTAATGCGTTCATTTGGATTTCCACTAAGTTTGATAACTGAACTAGTGTCATCATTTATATTACACATCTTTTCAATTTCGTTTTTAATACGTTCAGCAGGTATATTAGCTGTCATAGTAGCAAAATTATCACGACATGCTTGTAATGTACTTTCTTCAATATTAAATCCAAGTTGATTACTAAAACGATATACACGCATAATTCGTAATAAATCTTCTTTAATTCGATCTGATGGATTGCCATTCAAACGAATTAATTTGTTTTTAATATCACTTAAACCATTTTTAGACGGGTCAAGATACACATTTTCTTTACCACTTTCAAATGTAAACGGGTCATAATATAGTGCATTGAATGTTAAATCACGGCGTTCTGCATCTGAATTTATATCACCAATTTCAACAAAGTCTGGTCTACGACCATCTGTATAAGTTCCATCTTTACGGAATAATGCTACTTCAAATTGTTCATCATTTTTAGATGCAATTAAAACTAAAAATTGTTTACCTGCTTCATTAATCTTCCAACCATTGTCTTTAAGATCAACAATAAGTTTATCAAGGTCGCAATTAGTAACAATATCATAGTCTTTTGGAGTTTTACCAATAACCATATCACGGACACACCCACCAACTAAATACGCCGTGTCAGTGTGGCTCTTAATATGTAAAAATAATTCCAATAATGTATTATTAAGATTTAGCATATAAAATTTGTCCTTTGTAATGATTTCATCATTGGTCTACCTAAATCATGGTAATCCTTTGAAGTTTGCACTTTGGTTGTAATATACAATCCATTATATACATATTTTTCTATTTCATCAATACTTTCACATAAAAATATTTCCATATCACAAGGAAAACATAAACTTTCTATAAAATGAATCTTATATGTCTTTTCAAATAAGTTAGCCTTTGGTACTTCTTTAAGTAAGTTTGGATATATTTTTGCCAACTCAAAGAAAGACGTTGGCGTTAAATAAAAATCTATATCATTTGTATGATTTTTAGTTCTATTTAAGACTTGTGCCAGTCCAAACCTAACCACACCATCTTTTAAAGGAATACCATGATCTTTTAAAAAATTTGTTAAGATGTATAATTTATCCATTTTAAATTTTCTTCTTAATAACATCCATTAAAGTATTATATGGATTTTCCATTTCATACTTTTCACCATTTACAGTAATAAAAGAAGAATATTCACAACAAATAATTAATTGTGAGCGTGTTTGAATTACAACACTATCTTCGGATTCATTACGTTCTATCTTAATCATGGCATTATTAAAATCCAAGTCATACAGGAATTTATTGCTACTATTCATCATCTTCATACTTATCCCAATCAATATCAATAACGCCATACATACCATTATTAATTTTACTTATAACATCATTTGTTAAAAAATGATTTTTCTGTAAAAGAAATTCACATAAAATTCTAAGCTCTGTGATTGTAACATCACAGTTTTCCGTATTATATAACATATCTGTAATAGGTGAATATGTTAATTTTTTATGGAAACCTAACTCATCAGTTTCAATTTGAATATACCCTAGATTATCAATATGAACAACATTCCATGATTTATCTTGCATATCCTTTTTAAGTTTAAGAGTTATAAAACTACTCATTTTCTTTAAAAACTCCATTATAATCAACAAATTTAATATTAAGTAAGTTTGTCATAATTGCAAAAATACAAAGTACAAACAAACATGAATTCATAATAAACAGGCTTTGGTCATTAATATCATCTACAATCCAATAACCAATTACTGCCAATAAAACATATGGATAAAATAAAACCATATCAATAATAAAATTCTTCATATTAGTATAACTTTTTCCAAATAAATTCATCTAGGCTAGTGAAAATATCATCTATACCAAATCCACCTTTTTCCCGATATATTAGATTTCCATCACTAGAAACTCCATTGAACTTAACATTACCATAAGGAGATTCAATATTTAAAGAACGGGTATAATCAACACTAACTTTCAATTCTCCATCAGCCAATCCTTTAATGAAATTTACTTGTTTTTGACGTAATTGGATATTCACTAAAGTACAAAGACTTTTAAATTTATCAATGGCACAGCCTGTATAATCATCAAAAGTTACTGTGTGTGGAATACCATTCCAGTAAAAAATAATTTCATTTTTATCCCTCAAATACTGATAATAAATATCTTTGCCAATAAGTTTATATCCTTGTGAATGCTCAAGCTGTGTAATTGTATATTTATAAACATCCCGAATATCATCATCCACATCATTTTCAATAAATGTACGGGTGATGGTTACAAAATCATCACCTAAAAACCCAATTTCCCAACATGCAGTATTTTTTACACCTGATTCATTCACATTTTCATTAATAATATCCCAATGATTGAACGAATCAAGAATATCTTGATATTCCTTTTTAAGATAATTGATAGCCTGTTTGTAAGTTTTACAACTGTGATTGACTACATTATCAACAACAATGCTATACACTACATTATTATGCATATTAAATTTCCTTTAAAGTAATTCCAGTATTATGAATGTAGTATAGTACAAAGTCAACAACAATAGAATGAAGTTGTGATTTATAAACATATACTTCTTTAGTAATATCAAACGGATTATCTCCGTTAATATACATAATAGGCAAATCAGACTTCTTTTTTGTTAAAATTGTAACATTATCAAAAGATACATTAAATACATGATTCAAAATTTTATTAATAAAGCTAATACTTACTTCTTGATAAAGATTCTTAATTGAGTAAAAGATAGAAATATCTCCACTACCTGTAATTTCAGATTTATCAAAATAATACGAATGTACCAAATTAATTGCTTCTTTAGCATATAAATAAGTGTCTTTGTATGTTAATGACTCTTTATGACAAAAAAATAATAACTCTGTATAGTGTGTATGTATAAATTTATTAAAAATTGTCTCTAATACATCATTGCTAGGATAAGTATTTAATATCATAGTTTACTCCTTATTGCTTTCAATAATTTTTTTGGCTACAGCCAATGCACTATCTTTATCACCTTTTACAATGGTAATAAACCCCGATTTATGACAAAAAACCATATCTTTAAAGCCTGATTTTTCATCAAGTTCATTTCCACTCAAACCACGCCAGTCTTCAGGGGCAGGGCAACGAATGCTAAAATCAACATCAATTCCAACATTTAATGAACTAATTGTATATTCACTTTCATTACGTGGTGAAACTAATAACAAATTATCACTTTGGTTTAAAGTTGGACTAACCCCGATATATTCATCACTATAGATAATATTATATGATGCATTTTTAAGAACATCTTTTGCAATGATTTCTTTACGTTCAATTTCTGTCCACATATTCATCATATTTTTGAAATGAGTAAGAGCCACGGCGTAAGCACGTTTAAAACGTGTTTTTTGTGTTGTCCCTTTAACATCATTATAGTTATATAACGATACAAATTCGACTTCATTGAAATATTCTACACCATTATCGTGACGGTCTACTTTAATCGTAAACTCATCAACTTTAGATTTAATAAAATCAGAAACGTCCAAAGTATCCCGTAATTTACGCCACATTAAACCACATGAAGATAATACATCACCATTAGTACCAACATCAGTAAAAGTTGATTGATGATGATCTAAATTATTTTTACTAGGTTCATATAAACCACCAACATCAACGACATATGTATAAATATCGTTTTGGGCTTTCTTAATAATACGCTCATCACGGGTACGGGTGAATTTTAATTCATCACCAGTGAAAAAGTGTAATAGTACACATGCATAAATTTCGTCAGGGTGAAATTTCCCATCATGGGTCACGATATTAATCATTATATTTGTTCTCCTTAATATATTTTGCCTGAGTAGTAGGCATTACGCCATTTATTTGTGATATTATATAAATCATTGTGTGCTGTTTTTTCACCGATTTCACTATCAGTATCCACATGTGGATATATGTCAAGCAATTTCATTGTAAAAATATTTTGATCATAATATACAAAATTATTATCACTACACAAGCTTGTGGTAATAACAACATCAACAAATACTTTAATCCGACACAAATATGCAGACTTAAATTCATTTGATTTTGAATATGTTGCACCAATTTTATACCATTCTGAAATGATACACATTGCTTCATTAATAGTCATGATACAAACACCTACTACATGTTAATGATAGTATTGTATATTCATATTCATATTATGTCAAGCGTGTTTCACTAAAACGGTTTACTGCTTTTAAGTAATATTCTTGTCTTTTTATATCATTTGAAAGTGAACAGTTATATGCGTTTTCACTGGCATCATGATACTTAACAAATTTGGCATAATCATCATTTTCTACACGAACATAATATTCATCACGGCTTTCATAACCTTTATTATATGAAATTGCCACTAGTGAATCCCTCATTTCTTTACCATATTTTTCTTCAAATGCATCCAAAGAAATTTTATGATCTTCAAATGCATCATGGTATAAGGCTATAATAGCTAACTTATATAATGTTAGTTTGTGAAATCCACGATTTATAGCATCTGCAATGACACGGGAATAAACATTCATAATATGATAGTTAAAGTAATTATGATCTCCATACATATCATTAGCATGAACCTTTTGCACTTCTTCCATTGCTTCCTGTATACGTTCATTTAAATTTTTTACATCAAACAAAATTTTCTCCTTAAATAGAAAAGCCGTGCTATATACAACACGGCTTTATTAAATTTTATGAATATAAATGTCGATAATTTTTCATAAAATCTTCTGTTAATAATGCATCTTCCACACCTTCATAACAAATAATCCACGGCGTATTTTTATTTTTAAAACTACGAATTTCATATTTTTCATTAGATTCAATTTTATGTTTAATCATAAAAAGGGGATGAATCATTTTACTTCTGAAATATGGAACATTTCCACCAATAACATTTAATTGCCCACGGGCTAAACCTTTATTCAACATTCATTTTTCCTTAACCAATAGAATTAACATAAGACTGGAATGTTTTTTGATTGTACTTTCCAAATGTAATAATTCGTAAAATGTTTTCAATCAACTGACGTTTATATTCACCAGTTGCATATAGTGTATGTACGCCATCTCTCAAAATAACGTTTTCAATAATCTTTTCTTTATACATAATATACGCCAATGGAGTTTTAACGTTCCAATTTGTACTATATTTTTTAGATTTAAAGTCAGAATATGTTGAAATACCATGATCACGTAAAACCAAGTTAAATACATCTTCATCCGACATAGATTTTTCATGTAAATAATTATACAAAATTTTATGATTTGTTTGAATAATATTCATTGGCAAGCGATTAAATATTTCATCAATTAAGTCATAATATTTTTTGCTATATTCAATAATTTCTTCTGATGGTACATGATAAGAAGTTTCGATATTCTCTAACAATCTAAGTATGTTTAACATTTCAGTACGTGTTAAATTACGCTTTAGGTTCTTATAGTAATCTAAAATTTCAGTACCATATTTGTATGACAGATTAAATAATACATTACGATTTACCAAATTTTTACGGCGAAATAATTTAATTACAGCACGCAAAAATTTAAAATGTTCACGTTCTGAAAAATGTTCAACATTTTCATATGAAAAAGTGCCACTTAACATCAATAAAACAACAGATGAGTATGATAACTTTGATTGACTAATTTGTTTAATATAACTTGTTCCATGTTTGGATTTAAGCATATTAATTACATAACGTTCTTGAGCTTCTGCCGAAATAAAACATGATGGAATATATTGTGCATGGACAGGACTATTTTCAATAATATAGTCACGCATTTCCGCCGTGATATTTGTTTTAACATATTCAATTAAGAAAGGAAATTTCTTAATCAACTCCATTTCTTTACCTTTAAATTGGTCAAGAATGAAATTCTTCATTTGGTCATGTTGTGCTGTCATTTAAGTAATCTCCAAGATTAAAATATTTGATTCATAATATCACGTTCATGTTTAATGTCAATTATATTTTTTGATACTAATGCACATTGAACAAATCCTAACCAATTGTAACGTTTAGTTATAGGTTTACGTTGTGTATAAATTTCTTTTAGCATCCACATCAAATGATCATTATGTAGGCTACCACGTTCATATTTTACAGATTTAGCACCATAAAATTCTAATGTACTAATAAGTCGATCAATTAATTTCTTTAGCTTATAATCTTCAATTAGATAAAATGGTGTTGATCTATCCGAACATTCTAACATTTTAGTTTTACTTGCTAATTGATCATAAATTTTGTAATCATATACTGTACTAAAAAATTCACTGGAAGTTTTTTCCTGTACATAGGTAAATTTTAACTTCCCATGCTCATCTAGTACAATAGCACGCAATGCACTATCACTAGAAATAAAATTTTCAAATAATTCACAATTCTTATCTAATGTTGGTTCAATAGTGTACATACTATCATCTTTCGAATATGATGCTCTAAAAAATTTATGTTCAGGCATTACTTCTAATAAAATATCTAACAATTTTCTACTCCTTTTTGTTTTTCACTATATTATCAGTTAAATTTATCCAAGTCAAGAATTGACTTATATTTGCGCCCTTTGTGCATAAAATGATCTATTTCAAATGAACATTCTTTATCTTGTTTTAGCTTATAGCAAGTCGATAGCATAAAATCATATTCTAGTTCCAATGCACCTAATAAATTTTCTCCATCAAGTTCTATACATTTTGGTAAGCCAGTAAAAACAACTACATCATCAGTTTCATAAAATTTCTTTCCATTGAAAGAATAATCTTGATTTTTATCTTTGATGAACGCCGTACATACACCCAATTTTATAAATGATTCTATTGGATAAACCATGTGTAGCTGATTTGATATAAAGTATAATGGTGACATAGTATAGACTTCCTTCATTTCCATTTTTGGAAATTATAGCACTTTTTTCCAAAAATGGAAATAAAAAAGCACCCTATAAGAGTGCTTTTATTTACAACCATTCGCCAGTCTTTTTATAAAATTCTCTCATTTCATATTCAACTGTCACTTTTGGTACATTTTTAGGCTCAAAACCGTTTTTAATCGTATGTCTATACAATTCAACACCGCCGTATATAGTTTTACGTGTTAAATACGGTACATTAGATAACTTCATTGCCTTATTAAATATTTGATTAACCATCTTTCTATTAAGTGTATATGATGATAAACCACTAAAATAATAAGGATATTCACAAAGATAGTCATGTAATACACAACACTGACCATATTTTCCCCACGGCGGAACAATATTCCAAAAAGCACGGGGAACGCTTGCACCATCCGTTAAATAACCACTTGGAACATAAATATAAGGCTCTTTTGTATCATCCATGAAGTATATAAAGTCTTTCTTGACTACCCAATAATCTTTTTTCAGATTTTTTGATGCATAATCAGAATATTGTATACCTAATTTTGTGTTAAACCTATCAATTGTTACATAATTTTCACCTTTCATACATATAACTCCTTTACTGTCATTATATGTATTTAATGGCAATCACCACTTTGCATCAATTTTTGTAAATGTACCATCAGGCATCTTACATTTAATTTGTTTATAGTGAAGTGTTGATGTTCCGCCTTGAGCTTCACATTTTTTATCATAATCTTTCTGCCAGTCACTTAATAATAAATAAATAATTATTAATGATACTAGACAAAACCATAATTGCTTTTTGTTATCAATCTTAATACCCATAGTCAATCCCTAATCATTAATGTAGCGAAAATTAAAGTATTTCATTTATATTATTCCTTACTTTTGATATAGAACTGTATGGAAATTATTAATCCATACAGTTCTATTGAAATTAAGCAGACTGTTTTACATTGGCATACATAGAATCAAAATCAAATTCTTTAGGGTACTTTTTATTAATAATTTTGTTTAAGTTAATACCTGCATCTAAACGATTTTTCATATATTCACGTACATGATTCATATCAACATAATCACGTTTTTCCATATCTTTCATAAAACGTTCATGATCATAAAAAATCACTTCTTTTGTATTGCATAATTTAAATTCATCACTACCAAAATTAGAGTTATAAATTTCTTCAATGTCCATGTATGGTAATGAACAAATTGTACTTGTAAAAACATCGTCTTGTAATTCACGTGGAATACGAAATAATAAATCATTCCAATCTTCCCACGGTTTAATTGTTTGTTGCCAACCAAATGAATAAGATAGCCACGGAAATGAGTTATGATCAATACATTTATTTTTTAATTCAAAATTTGCATCAAAGTTTTTAGAATAGCCAGTTGCCGTTTCTTTATCAATTTTGATTACTTCACCAATCACAAAATCAATACCATAGAATTCAACATGATCATCTTTGACATTTAGATATTTAAAAATATCACTACGCTCTAATAAGTTAAAGGTTACTGAAAATTGGCGCTTGTTTTCTCCAAACGCTTTAGTTCCTTTATCAACTTTAATAAGATCATTGCCTTCTAGTTCAGTTCGTAAAATTCGGTTAAGGTCACGGTTAGATGATGTAATAACTAATTCTAAATACATTTTTATATCCTTTCTTAATAAGCATAATTGCTTGGATGTGCCTAATGTATCAGTGTACAAATTTATTGTCAACATACAAAAACAAAAAACCGCCTTTATTGGCGGTTTTTAAGTAAGTAATAATCTATAATTTCTTTTGTGTAATAAGAGTTATCAATAAGTTTGATATATTTTGATTTAAAATACTTATTTTGTGTAATAAGAAGCTCAAGATCATTATATGCATAAATTTCCATAAAGTTATGCTTATCGACCATACACTTATATTCTTTATCAAATTCTATTAGCAATTTTTCAGTATTTGCCATTTCAACTTTATATTCATATATATCATTAAAATCATAAAGATGTAGGCTGTTCTTGAATTCTAATAGAGTATCAGTTTCCATTTGTAATATATCTTCTGCATACATATAACCATACTTATAATCTTTTTCTCCACGTACATATATATTTTCGAATGCATAGTATTTTGCATATTTAATATCAAGTTTTTGAAGCAGATATTTTCCCATCCAATTTTTAGCAAATATAATTAAATCACTAAAAAATTGCTGATATAGTTGTTTATTCTTTAAAATAAATTCGATAAGATCAATGTTATTTTCATAATTTGAAGTATCATATCGTAATGTAGTTGAACTTTTTAAAATTTCTTCAAGATCATCACCAATAGTTTCTAAAATAGTTTCATCATAATTACCATCCTTATCATTTATTGATACCAAATATCCAAATTTATGATTTAGATAAAGATAATTTCCTTTATAGTTAATAATTTGATTGATTCTATCTATATACGGATACGTTAATAAATTTTTTCTTGATTCAGAATCAAATTCCTTAAATTTAGCTCTTTTTACTTTTTGATTCAAATCTTGTTCTCTTTCATATTCATGAACTTTTAAAATTAAATCATTTATAGTAGCATTTTCCATAATTTCCTCTAATTATAATAAAGGTAGGATTATTTCATCCTACCTTGTTTCATTTACGCTTCACAACTTGCACAAACTTCAGGCTCATTTTTAGTATAATTTTCAGCTTTACCAGTTGAACCTTTAATTTTTGATTCACTACGTTGGTAGTAAATTGATTTGATGCGTTTACGTGACATTGCATATTGTGTTAAATCTGCCACAAAATACTCGCTTGCATCCCCTCTACAGAATAGGTTAATTGATTGTGCTTGACATACATGTGGTTGACGGTCATCTGCCAAATCAATAATTACTTTTTGATCAATTTCATATGCTGTTTTAAATACCAATTTTTCATGTGCTGTTAGCCATGTGATACTTGCATCTTGAACAGAACCATTAAATTTCATTCCAATTTCATCAACAAGCTCTTGGCAATAAACACCACGTTCACGCATAATTCTTAACAATGTTGGGTTAATACGTGTAACTGTACCACCTGCCATTTTCTGCTGATATGTGTTACTGAAAATAGGTTCAATACCTTGTGAAGTACCACCAACTAAAATTGATGAACTCATATTTGGTGCAATTGCAATACGGTGTGTATTACGAACTCCATAACCTTCACACCATTCAGGTTCACCAAGAACTTTAGCAAGATACTGGCTTGCACGTAATGATTCTTCATTTAGATGTTTAAAGATTTCATCATTTGCATCCATTGCTTCTACAGATTCAAATGGAATCATTTTTTCTTGTAGATATGTATGGAATCCTAATAGACCTAATCCTAATGGACGACCTTTTTCTGCACCACGCACAACAGCTTCAAGTGATGGAATATTTTTAGCTAATTCAATTAATTCTTGGTTTACACAATCAAGGAAAATTGTAGCAACATATACAGCATCGGTATTTTTCCACTTATCAAAAGTTGAACCATTCATACTTGAAAGAACACATGCATAAGTATGTAATTCATCAGCATGTAATGTAATTTCAGTACATAAATTAGAAGCCCAAGATTTTAAAATTCGTTTTGTTTTAATAATAAACTTAGTTTCAGTTTCTTCAATATCATATACAGTCATCAATGTTAATGATTTTGTAGGAATCCGAACATATTTACCTGCTTTAAACAAGTCAACTAATGATTCTACTGAATTAAATTTAAATCTGTAATCATAGTAATATTGAACAAATTCATTTTTATCATATTCAAAAATAAATTCTTTTTCATCTGTATACATTTTAGGCTGTAAACGAGCAACACGATCAGGGAAATAGAAATAACCTTTACCAAATACCGCACGTAATTTCATATGTTTTTGCCAACGTTTAAAAATATCATCATTTTCATCATTGGATAACACACGCTTAATATCTTCATCATGGTAATTAATACCTAAATTTTTACCTTCGGGTAGTGCCATAATACTATTAATTAATTCGTGGAAGTCGCCGTGTCCTACTGGAAGATAACCGCCATAAGAACCACGGCGCATAGTGCCTTGTGTTACATCTTCCATATCTTGCGCAATACCATTAAAAACTGGAACAAGTCCAGTAGCAGTACCACCACGGGAAATAACTGAACCACGTGGTCTAATTGCACCTAAGTAACCACTTGTACCAAACTGTTCTTGAGTTAAAATTGCAACTTCTTTACGATGATCATAAAAACCTGCTACTTCATCACGAACATATCCACCCGAACATGAAACAGGTAAACCCCGTGGCGTACCTAAATTATATACAGGTGATGCACCTGCCAAATCACCATCCCATAAGATTTCAAAGAAGCGTTTATGTAAATATTCAGCTTCCTTTTGTGGTAATTTTCCATATAAATGTTTGGATGCGGTATCAGCCATTCGTTGAAATGTTTCTTTTAGTGTACTATCTTTCCACAAATATTTATCTTCTAAAAGCTGTAAACCTGCCGTTTGATACCATTCGGGCAAATCACCTTTTGCTTGTAGTTCTTTACGTCTAATACTTAATTCTTCATAATTGCTCATACTAATATCCTTATTTCTTCTTTATTATTTTATTTATTAATTTTAGTTATTATTAAATTTCAAATTCATATTTATTTTTTTCAACTTTGAATTCTGCTTCTGACCAGTCACGGTTATATTGAGAACCCAAATTTACAAAGAAATCATGGATAGTCGGCATTGTAATATTTGCATAGAACCAAGTTGCCATTTTATTTTCCCCAATATCATCATAAGAGAAGATAGAAGGCATTAAAATATTTTGTAAGCATAGGTTGATACGTGACATAACAAACTGCTTCATTGATTCTTTCATATGATCTTTATCACCCTTTTCAAAGATCATATCAATAATACGGAATTCATGTTCAGCCAGTTTCATACCTGCATTTCGAATAATTTTAACAATTTCTTGATATAATTCTTCTGTCATAGAGCCATTTTCACGCATTTCTTCAACTGCAATTAAGAAAGACATTGCACCACCTAGACTATGTAGGTTTTCATCACGAACAGAAAAATCAACTCCTGATACAATTGCACCAATTTTGTTTTTACCGTTTGCTTGGAATGATTTCAAATATGCAAATGAAGAATATAATACTGCACCTTCAACAATTGAGAATACAGCCAGTGATACTAGATCATCAATAATTGTACCTTTACGTCCGACAATATCATCAATGAAGTCCATACGTTCTTTAAGAATTGGGTCATTAGCATATGAGCTATAAAATTCATCTGTAGCCAATCCAAGAAGTACGTTAATATCATTATAGAATGGAGCATGAATATTAAGTTCTACCATTGCATTAACTGATGCTAGACGTTGGAATTCAGGACGTGGGAACATTCGTTTAAAACGACCACCCCAATATTCATTACCAACAACTAATTCATATAAAGTAAATAATTTTAAACAAGTTGTAATCCCATGTTTTTCTTCTTCACTCATATCAGATAAAATACAGTGTAAATCTTTTTCTACTTTTGGCTCTTTTGGAAGCCAAAAGTTTTCCATCTGCTTTGTTTCTAATTCTAGTATTTGGGGATAATCAAATGTGTATGTATCCTTCTGTTTCATACAACGTGGTTTTTCTAAAATTTCCGTCATAATATTTTTATCTCCTTATTATTTTTCTATTTTTTAAATTCAACAACTAATTCATCATTTAAATAAAAATATTTATTATATTTTGAAATATAAAGTCCAGTCATACTTTCAAAATATTTTCTAATCATTTTTTTATTTTCTTCGGTATCTTCCATGCCATCAACAAGAATGGCACATACATACAAATCTTTTCTGCCATGAAAAAGTTCAATATATACATCTTCGCCATTTAAAGCTTTGATAAAAATGTCTTTATCAATAAACATTCTTTTTCGCCAATTAGAATTTTCAGCTTTAAATTTTTCACTATTACCAATATATAAATATGGATGATTATCAAATTTTTGATTAAATGGCATTCTATTTTCTTCAATATCACGAACTAATTGTCTATCACACATAATATGAGGTGAAAGCAATTGTAAATCTTTTAAAGTATGATATGCATCTTCCCAATAATTTTCTTTACTATAAGTCATTTATAATCACCATTTATTCATTGGACATGTAGATTTTGTTAATTTTGTTTTAATATCTACTAGGCAACCACATTTTAAACATGTTCTTAATTTGTTATATTCACAAATATTACATGTTTCAATACGGCGCTTATGTGTTTCTTGACCAATAAATTCAACTGTACCTTTTACGGTATCTTTTGCTAAATCTTTCAAAGAATATGCCATTAATTTGTACTCCCTTCTTCAATCTGATGAATATTAACTTTCATATGGCTCATTAAACAATATGCGTCAAAAGTTTTATATCTATCTTGAAATGATTTTGAACCAGTGCTGATATGATATAAATTTTTTATATTGATATTTCCATTTAGGACAAGTTCAACGGCACATTGTAGGCACGGCGGATAGTTAATATATAGATTAAGCTCTGCATCAGTAGGCTTTAAATTTCTTAAAGCAACGATTTCAGCATGATCACATGCATATTTTTTGACTTCTTTATTATTAAATATATAGTCCAGTTCTGATTCTACGATATTTTCTTTTAGTTTATTTACGCCTACACTCAATATTTCGTTATTTTGATTTGTAAAAATTGCACATACTTGTGCTGATGGGTCTTTACTAGTCTTTGAAATATCGAATGCAAGCTTCATGATATTTTCATCATACATATAAAATAATTCCTCTATTATAGTTATTATTTTACTTATTGTTTTTATTTTATGATTGATATTATAACACACAAACTAGATAATTGCAACTTATCCTAGTTGTTCTTCATCATATACATCATCTAATGATGTAATATAATCATCCATAATTTTAAGACTTTCATCCGTAACAATTTCAATACTTTCTTCAATAATTTCTAAATTGTTAGGGTCTTTTAACAATTCCCCCAATTCTTCACTTTGTTCCGAAATGATATTTAATAATCTTAATGACAACTCTCTAATTAATTTTTCCATGTTATAATTCCCCTTTAAATTGATATGCGTTATTTTTATTATGTGTTTTATATCTATCTTAAATATTTAGTTCATTTCACAACTTTGTAAGCTGTAACATGTTTGTTTTCGTTGGCACAATATTGTGTTGTATTCTTAATTTCAAACCACTTCTTAATGTCTGTGGATTTGGCTATTGTGTCAATATCATACTTATTATAAACTTTCTGAACTTCATTTTTAATATAGGTCAAACTATATACGCCATCTTTTTTAAGGTTGAAGTCGCACTTTGTAATTTTCGACATAATTACAACTTCTTCATATTGTGCATTCAATCTTTTTTTAACAAATAAGCACTTTTTAAAATCTTTTGGTGATAAAACGCCGTGATATTTCTCTAGTTCAGGTGTATTCTCTACCAGTTCATTTATCTTTTGTTCCAACATAATATCTCTTTTTTTATTATTCTTTTCTAATAAATCGACATATTCTTTTGCCACATCTTTGAAATTAAAAACCCTTTTCAAGTTCACTGTATGTTTAAAAGAAAGGCTTGGAATATCTAATGTATCATTAACATTAAAAATATCATTAACCCGTTGGAGTCCTTTACACTCTTTTTCCACCTTCTTATTTTCTTCATCACCGATGACATAATAATCATTATGCATAGCATGATATGAACACATCATACTTTCAAATGCATATTTATTTACTGTAACCAGTGGTCTATCAAAATCATCTCGATCAATATAGCAATGTGGTGTATCTTTATATTTTGCCAAAGCATGAAATGCTTTCATGATTTGTAAATTATTTGCATTATCTCCACTAAGAGCCATAATTACATCTTTATGTTCTTTCTTAAACTTATCAATAAATTCTTCTTCTGATAATGTCACTTGGTCAGTATATGTACTCCAAATAAAATCAATATCACAATCACGACACATTCTAAATCTACCAATAATTTGAGGTAGATCAATACTAATGTCATAGCGCATTGATTTATATTTAGGGTCTGATACCACAAGGACGGATACATATTTATTATAAAAATCTACACCCTCAAATCCAAAGGAAGATACAAAGTTAATTCTTTTATTGTTAGTAGCCAGTGGAACACTTATTTCAAATTCTGAACCAAGTTGTTTTTTAAAATATTCTTCATTAGATTCATTTTTTGAAAAGAAAATGTTTATATTTTTTATTGAGATTTCAGGCTCTGCCTTAATTAATTTTTTAATTGTGTTTACCACACCTGTTTTAGAATTATAGAAAACAAAAATATCATTCTTTGTATTTTCCCATTTATCTAAAATATATGATACCGTTTTTGTTGATACCTGTTTCCCAACATACTTATGATTGATGTTAGGTTTAATTACATTCGACCACTTATATTTATAATATGGTAAAACTTTCATCGGTTCAGGTAAAAACTTTTGCGGTGGTGCTGTAGCAGTCATATAAGAAACACTCTTAAAATTGAATGATTTATTAATTAAATCATTACAAACTTTACTCTTAAATTGACCTGCGTAACGAATTAAAACTTGAACTTCATCCACAAGCAATCTAAATTCACTTGGTTCAATTTCCTTTATTAATCTAGGTAGTGAATCATATGTTACAATAATCTTTTTTCCACCAAATTCAATAAAATTTGAAATTTCATCATTTGGTGTTTCGCCGTATACTCCAAGAACGTGAGGATGTTGTTCACACTTATTTTTTAAAAGCCCAAGTGAATGAACAGCTACCACATATTTTTCGTTATTGGTTAAAACAAGCGTTGTCCCACCACAATCTGTAACACCCTTATCAATAAAGGCATCATGTGGTAGGTCATACATAATTTCTGATAGATAACGAACGTTATTATCAATATCAACTTCATTGATCATCTATAACTCCATTTATTTTTATTATTATCCAGTGATAATATTTTATAACAATTTGCTTTAAAAGTCAAATTGAAGGTATTTCTAATAATTTTTATGTGAGTCAGTTTATATAATTTTTAAAGCTCTGTCAAACAAATTTTTATAAGTAATTGAAAAATTTAAATATTTAATATTTTTTAAAGAAAAATTGAACACTATTATTATATATAGATAATAAATAAATATAAAAAATTCTTTAAATTTTCAAAGCGAAGCTTTGTAACATGCGTAGCATGTAAATGATTACTTTTTATACATTTCTTAAAAATCTTATAAGTTAATGTAATGAAAGTGATTATTTCAATTTTTAAAGAAAATGTCAACAGTATTATTATATATAGATATTAAATAAATATAAAAAATTCTTTAATAAAGTAATTAAGTGCGTAGCACTTTGCAAAGCATTCATCTTATTTTATTTGACTTTTTATTATTTTGATAGTATAATATAGACTAATAATAAATTATAAAAAATATAATAAGAAGTGAGGAATACTAAAAATGACAAATGATGAATATTTAGACATGTTTGAAGCTGATGCAATAATCAATAAAACAGACCTAACAACAGAATCATTGAAAATCCCTGTAATATTAGCCAAGTACCAAAGACATTTAGTTATGGAAGCCAAAATTCTAAAAGGTGCTGAACAATTATTAGATAAGAAGCGTTTAGATTTATATAAATATTATACAGGTGATGCACCTGACCATGTATATAAAGAAAAGCCACTAAATAAAAAACCATTAAAAAGTGACATTGAAAAATACTACATGGAAGCAGATAGCGATTTTCAAAAATTAGAACAACAAATTCAAAACCAATCTTTGAAAGTGCGCCTATTAGAAGAACAAATTAAGGCACTTTCACAACGTTCATTTAATATCAAAAATGCAATTGATTGGGAGAAATTTAAAAGCGGAATAAATTAAGGATAAGAATAATAATGGATATAGAAGTAAAATTTAAAGATGAATTAAAATGTTTAGTGTATTGTGATAGATCAATAGCATACGGAATAAAAAATAAATTTAGTTTCAAAAAACAAGGATACCAGTTTTCGCCAAAGTATAAGGCAGGTGTGTGGGATGGGAGTATTTCATTATATAACTTAGCAACACGTGAATTTTATGTAGGTCTATTACCTGAATTGTTTAAGTGGGCAAAGAAAACAGGGTATTCAATTAAGTTTAATGATGATGAAAAAGACCTTTTTAGACCATTTATTAAATTTGATGAAAAGTTTTTTACAGACATTGTTCCAAAAATTGCAAAATTTAATCCAAAAGATTATCAAGTCGAATATGTAAGAGAAGCTTTAACATGGAATAAATTAACAATCCTTTCTCCAACTGGTTCAGGTAAATCATTCACAATTTATATGATATTACGATATATATTGATGAACACTGATTTCAAAATTCTTATTACAGTACCTAGTATTTCCCTTGTGGAACAGCTATATAGTGATTTTGAGGACTATTGTATTGATGATTGGAATATTGCCAAAGACGTGACTAAAGTATATGGTGGTAAAGATGAAGACCCCGATGCCCGTGTTGTAATTTCAACTTGGCAATCGTGTAAAGCAAAAAATCAAAAATATATGAGTCAATTTGATGCTTATCTATGTGATGAAGCGCACGGCGCAGATGCAAAAGTAATTACTTCTATCATTGATATGTTATCCCATGCAAAAGTGAGAATTGGTTTAACTGGTACACTTAATGGTACTGAACTTCATGAACTTGAAATGATTGGACGATTTGGAAGACTGTTTAGAGTAGTAAGTACATCGGACTTAATGGAAAGTGGCGACTTAGCAAAATTAAATGTTAATTTCTTAAAACTAAAATATCCAATTGAAGAATGTAAGTTAATTAGTAAAAAAACTACAGAATATCAATTAGAAATTGATTATATTTTAGAACATAAAGCAAGGAATAAGTTACTTATTAAGCTTGCAATGAATCAAAAGAAAAATACTTTGATGTTGTTTAATTATGTTGATAGACATGGTAAGCTATTACTTGCTGATTTACAGGCACAAGCAGATCAAAATTTAAAAAGAATTTATTTTATCTATCAAAAGGTAAAAGGTGAAGAACGGGAAGTAATTAGAAAAACATTAGACGGCGCACCGCCAACATGGTATGATATTGAATTCGATAATGGTTCAATGATTAGATTTCAATCATCTGCACAAATTCAATTGAAAAATGGTAAAACAAAGGTTGCATATGAATTAACAATATTAGATAATATTGATATGGAATGGTTAGAAGAACATTTTAAACATGGTACAAATTACCGCCGTGGACATGAAATTTCAAAAATAAGTAAAATAGTAAAACAAGTTGGATGTAATATTCTTTTGGCTTCTTATGGTACTTTGGCTGTAGGGGTTAATATTAAGAACTTACATACTTTAATTTTCTGTCATCCACTTAAAGCAAAAATCCGTACATTACAATCAATTGGGCGTATTTTGCGTACTGCTGATGGTAAGGGAGATGTTAAGCTTATTGACATTGTTGATGATTTCAGTTATACTAGAGGTAGTAAAGAACAAGGTAATATTACACTCAGACACTTCTTTGAACGATTAAAAATATATGAATCGGAGAATTTTGATTATACAATTACCGAATATAAACTTTAAAGGATAATAATTATAATGACACAACAAGAAGAATTTGTAGAACAAAATGATGAAAGTGAAGAAGCCCCATTTTATGCTTATATGATCTTTCAGTATGATGTAGATTCTTATTATGTTGGTACAGTAGATATAAATCAAATTAATAAAAACATATACGCTTTTAATATTATATATCCGATTTCGGCATATCTAAGTAATGGCTTATATGTTTTTACAACTCTAAACGGTATGGGTGATACAGCTTATGAGTTAAATCTTAATAAGTCACGGGTAATTGCAATTTTTACTCCAAGTGAAAAAGTTGTAGAACAATATGAAAGTATTATTAATAAACTACATAAAAATATTCCTGACCTTAATGATGATAATGAAGAAGATACTACTGACCACATGAATTTTTATGAGGTTAAAACAATACAATGACACAAGAAATAGATAATGAAATTTTAAAAACTGGTAAAGAAAGAAAATCTGAAGTTACTGGAAAAAAGGTCACAGATTATATTTATAATAAAGCACTTACAAAGGCGGTAATTGAATATAATGAAAGACATGTTGAGCGTATGGAAAAAGGATTACCACAAGAACGTATTCCTGACAGTATTGGTTCGGCTATCATGAAAATTGCAGAAGGTATCGGCTCAAGGTATAATTTTAGAAATTATACTTATATTGATGAAATGATTGGGGATGCAATTGTACAGGGTGTATATTCAGTAACAAAATTCAACTTAGAAAAAATAATGTTGACTTATGTTGAAAAAAAGGTATACTTTACTTTGCTTGACCCAAAAAAATATAAAAGACCACAATTATCAGATGAAGAAGAAAAAAGTTTTCAGGCTAAATTAAAAAATAACCCCCAAATTAGATCACACCTAAAATTTGGTGGTCGAAAAGTTAAAGAGCCTAATGCCTATGGATATTTTACTTTTAATATGTGGCGCAAAATGACAAATCGTATTATCGTTGAAAAAGAACAACAACAAATTATTGAAGATTTAATGAGTGACCCTAACTATGTATGTTATGAAGCTGATGAAAATAATAATGATTCACATGTTGATATAAGCAAAGAAAATGCGGTTGATTTTTATTATGATGGAAAATTAGGAGATTAAATTTGAAACTAACTGGTGAATCAGTAACAAAATTATTAGATGAAATTAACGATGCTATGGTGATGTATAAATCATTTCGGTATCGTGTAGAATATTCTGATGAAACTAAAATTAAAATGATTTTTGAATTTATCGAAAGTTTGGAAGAATTGGTTAAAGGTACAGGCTTTCAATTTTCTAAAGAAACTGAATTGGTTGAATCTCTTACAGGAGATGAATCTAAAAGAGGAATTGTTTTAAGATTATATTTTCAAAAATATAATGAAGATGGTAGCAAAGTAGAAGAATTTGCAAAAGGTGATTATGTTTGCTTTGAATCACCTGCACCAAATAAAGAAATTTATAAGGTAGCACTAAAACCTAAAAAGAAACATGGTATGACATATTTTACCATTGAAGATAGTGAAGGTAAACGCCGTGAATTTATTTCAATGTCTTTTCGTGTTGCCACATCTGAAGAAGTAAAAGCAAAACAAAGACTGGATTGATTATGAATTTAGATGAAATTTTAGATGAGATGTTTGAATATGTAACTGAAAAGTTGGATAATGACAATTATACTAAAGTAACATTTGAATATGATAATATGACTTCAAAAAATGCCGATTTAATATGTCGGCATTTTATTATCAAATATAAAGTAACTTTAGAGTATAAAATGCAACAAGAATACAATCCATATAATTATAAAGAGACTTGTATTATAACAATTGAAAATAAATAAAAATAATAAGGATAATATAATGAAGTTTGCAATAATAACCGACCAACATTTTTGCGTTCGTGATTCATCTGAATTTTTTATGGAAAATTATAGAAAGTTTTATTCAAAAACATTTTTTCCGTATCTGATTGAGAATGATATTAAAACTATTTTATGTCTAGGTGACACGTTTGAAGATCGAAGGAAACTTAATATTAATGGTTTACAACATGCCCGTGAAATGTATTTTGATGAAGCTGAACGATTAGGAATTAAGATTATTACTATTTTAGGTAATCATGACGTTTATTATAAAAACACAAATAAGATTAATTCTATTGATATTTTATGTAGTGCATATAAGAATATTGAATTAATTTATGATACTGCTGTTATTGATTTAGATGGTTTTAAGCTTGCTTTATGTTCTTGGATTAATAAAGAGAATTACAAAGAATGCTTAGAATTTATTAAAACATGTGAAGCTGATTATTTGGCAGGGCATTTTGAAATCAATGGATTTGAAATGACAAAAGGTAATGTTTGTGAATCAGGAATGGAAACAAGTCTATTTGACCGATTTGAATCTGTATGGAGTGGTCATTTTCACATTAAATCTAAGATTGGTAATATTGACTATTTTGGTAATCCATCACAAACGAACAAAGGTGACTTTAATTATAATCGTGGATTTCACGTGTTTGACACTGGCACTAAGAAGCTAGATTTTATTAGAAATCCATATAATATCTATGTTTCAACTGACTATAGAGATACAATAGATATTACTAAACATGATTTTTCAATATACAAAGATCATGTAGTGTTTATTAATATTTCTTCATATATTAAAATTGATACGGTCAAGTTGAATTTATTTGTAGACCGTGTAAATGAGTATGCGTATTCAAGTGAGATTATTGAATGGGAAAATGCTTTGTCTGATAGTGCAAAAGATCAAATGGTATTAGAATACAAATCAACAATTTCAACTATCAATTCATATGTAGATACCGCTTTTGAAGAAAAAAGTGATGCACAGTATATTAAAAATTATATGAATGAAATTTATAGTGAAGCATTAACGGTATGTGAAGATGAGTAACATACAATTAATTAATGCAGATTGTTTAGAGTTATTACACACTATTCCTACTGGCTCTGTTGATATGATTTTGAACGATTTGCCATACGGCACAATTAGTTGCAAATGGGATAATATTATCCCATTTGAGCCAATGTGGAAAGAATTAGAACGGGTTATTAAACCAAATGGTGCAATGGTATTTTTTGCATCTCAACCATTTACGTCTGCTCTAGTAATGTCTAATCCAAAGTTGTTTAGATATTCTTGGATATGGAATAAAAATAAAGGTACGGGACATTTAAATGCAAAGCGTATGCCGATGAAATATCATGAAGACATATTAGTATTTTCTAAAAAACCTAGCGTTTATTACCCTCAAATAACAACAGATCATAAACCAATGAACACTGCGACAAATAAACAAAATAACATCAATGGTTCACATGGTAGTGTTAAAACGGAAGGCGGAAAGACAACTAGACAACCAAGAAGTGTACTAGATTTCAAGGTTGTAAATAATGATGGAACTAGTGATGATGGTAGATTTCATCCATCTCAGAAGCCTTTAGATATGTTGGAATATATTATAAAAACATATACAAAAGAAACTGAAACAGTGTTAGACATAACATTTGGTTCAGGTAGTACGGCACTGGCTTGTTCAAATATAAATCGAAATTTTATTGGTTTTGAGAAAGAACGTGAATATTTTGAAATTGCATATAATAGAATTTACAATAAGAAGAAAACGATTGAAGACATATTTAAATAAGGATAATTATAATGATATTGACTCTAAAAAGTCTAAGATGGAAAAACTTTAATTCCTATGGTGAAATGTGGACAGAAGTAGATTTAACCCGTAATCCAATTACTGTTGTTATTGGTAAAAATGGTTATGGTAAATCAACCGTTACCGATGCCCTTGCATTTAATTTATTTGGTAAGGGTATTCGTAAAAATAAAAAAGCAAACTTAATTAATCGGCGCAATAAAAAGGGATTAATGACAGAATGTGTATTTGATATTGATGGTAAGGTATATTTGGTGCGCCGTGGATTGAAGCCTGATACATTTGAAATTTATGAAGATGGTGAAGGTGGAACATTACTTAATCAAGATGCAAGTAATACCCAATACCAAAAGATTTTTGAAAATACTATTTTAAAAATGAATTTTACTACATTTACCCAAAGTGTAATTGTATCTAAAACTTTATATACACCTTTTATGCAGTTGAGATCACCTGAACGCCGTGTTTATGTTGAAAACGTGTTGCGTTTGCAAGTTTTTGGTATTATGTCTAAGTTACATAAGAAAAAACATGATTTACTGGCTGATGAATGTGATGATGCAAAGTATGATTTTGAGAAACTTGATATTAAGTATAATGAAACTGAAAAAATGATTGATGTAACAAAGAAAATCATGGAATCAAATACACAAGAAAAAATATTATCAATTAATAATCAAATTAAATCTAAAAAGGATGAAATTAATAATTTAGTTTTAGAATATAAATCCCTTGAATCGGGTATAATTGAAGTTGATGACTCTATCAAAAAGAAATATAATACAAATAGCTCAACACTTAACCAATTGGAATTAAAGAAAGAAAGTTTAAATTCTGACTTGATTAAGTTAGGAAAGAGTGATAAAGTATGTACTATGTGTGGTAATGAATATGCGGAAGGGCATTTTGATAATCATATAAAAGATTTAAAAGAAAAACTGGAAAAGGTAGAAAATGCAATAATTACCTTGACAGAAACAGTTAAATCACTTAAAATAGAACTCGACCAATACACAATTGATGTTAATAAGAATAGCGAAATTAATATTGAACTTAATAGTATTAAACGTTTACTAGTTTCACATAATACAGAAGTTAAGAGATTAGAAACTGAATTTTTAAGTATTAATGAAGATACAACGGAGCTTGACAAATTAACTGATAATCTGTATAATATTGGCATAGAAAAAAATAAAAAAGAAGAAGAATATAAAGAACTCGCAAAAAAATTGAATTATGGTAATTTAGTTACAGCTATGCTTAAAGATAGTGGAATTAAATCAACTATTATTGATAAATCAATCCCCCTAATAAACAAACTAATTAATCAGAATCTTTGTGATTTTGGTTTCTTTGTCAAGTTTGAATTAGACAGTGAATTCAATGAAACTATTTCAGTTCGTGGTTTTGAGTCTGCTTCATATAGTGATTTTAGTGAAGGCGAAAAATTAAGAATTGATATGGCTATTTTGTTGGCGTGGCGTGATATTGCAATGATGCAGAATGCCATGTTTTGTAATGTACTATTTTTAGATGAAATAACCGATGCATCAATGGACGATGAAGGAACGGAAATCTTTGCAAAAATGCTAACCACATTAAAAGATAACAATGTATTTATTATCACACACAAGCCTGAAAAACTGGATAATATTGCACGTTCAACAATTGTAATTGATAAAAAAGATGGTTATTCATTTATTAAACAATAATGATAAAAATAAATAAAAGGATGAAAAATAATTATGAAAGCACGTACTCTTGAAATTTTAAAAAACTTTGCAGGTATCAATAAATCAATTTTAATTCGTGAAGGTAACTTAATTCGAACAATGAATGCAGAACGTACAGTCTTTGCACATGCTGAAGTTGAAGATGTATTTACCCGTGAATTTGGTGTTTTTGATTTGACTCAGATGTTATCGGCTTGGTCATTGACACAAGACCCAAATGTAGCATATGAAGAAGATCATATTTTGTTAGAAAAGAATGGTACAGAAATTAAATTCTTCTATTCAAGTCCAAGACATATTAAAGCTGCACCAAATAAAGAAATTGTTTTACCTGAAACTATCATGAAGTTTGATCTAAAGAAAGAAGTATTATTGGAAATGTTAAAGGCTTCTGCTGTATTAAAATTAACAAATTTATATATTACTGCAAATAGTGTAGTTTGTCGAAATCCTGATGGAACTGGTAACGAATATAAATGCCCAATTGTTGATTTTGATATTCAAGAAGGAAAAGAACTGGATGATGATTTGCAATTCAATATTAATATTGATGCAATTCGCTTAATTCCTGATGATTATGAAGTATATGTGACAGATATTGCAATTCGTTTCAAATCTAAATCATGTGTACTAGAATATTTTGTTGTTTTAAATACATAAAATAAAAGTGGTCGAAAGACCACTATAAAATAATAATTTTAATAAATTTTTGATATAAGGAATATAATATAATGAATGCTAATGTTATTGAACATTTAGAAGATAAACTTTGGGTTGAGTTATACAGACCACGTAATGTAGAATCAACGATTTTACCAAATCGTATTAAATCATTTTTACAAGAATGTGCTGAAACTAAAACAGTAAAAAATTATACTGCTATTGGTGATGCAGGTTCAGGAAAAACGAGTTCTGCCCGTGCTTTACTTGAAGAAATTGATGCAGATTATTTGCTAATTAATGCTTCCGAAATTGGTAATATTGAAACAATTCGTACTACAGTGCGTGAATATGCAACTAAAATGACATTAAACCCATTAGGATTCAAGGTTATTATTTTAGATGAAGCCGATGGTTTGACCCCTACAGCACAAAATGCATTGCGTGGTGTTATTGAAGAATTTCAGGAAACATGCCGTTTTATCTTAACTGCAAACAATTCAAACAAAGTTACAAAGGCAATTAAGTCACGTTGTCCAGTAATTGAATTTAAGTTTACAAGCAAGGTTGAGCGTAAAGAAATGATTGCACAATTCTTTGCCCGTGTTGAAGATATTTTGAAAACTAATAATGTTCACTATGACCGCAAGGAATTATTGATTTTTATTGATCGTAATTTTCCTGATTTCCGACAAATGTTACATACTATTCAAAGTAATGTAATCAAGAATGTTTTAGAACTTAAAAATGTTGGCTCTGCAAATGAAGATAAAATTAATGAAGTTGTTAGTTATTTACGTGGAACTGAATTTACAAAAATGCGTAAGTGGGTAGCGGAATCAATGGATACAGACCCTTCATTAGTACGCCGTGCATTATATGACAAAATGTATGATGTGGTTAAAGATGAGTTTATTCCTTATGTTGTATTAATTCTTAATAAATATGACTATCAAGAAAACTTTGTTGTAGATAAAGAAATTAATATGGTTGCAATGTTTACTGAAATTATGAAGGAAATCGAATTTAAATGAGTAAATTATCACCTTTTGATATTGCCAAGACAATTAATACAAAAAGTGAGCATATGGAAGTTGATAAGGATTTTAACCGATTTCTTATCAACAAATTATTTTCAAATACTCAAGATAGCGTATTCTTTGCCAATGAAGCAAACATGTTTACATCAAACATGACAGAACAAATGATTTATGATTTTTATTATAAAGGGCTTCCAAAGTCTAGCCGTTATGGTAAATGGTTCAAGGCTGAAAAAGAAGATAATCCTGAAATGATTGAATATGTCATGAATTATTTTAATTATAATAAATCTAAAGCAGTTCGTGCTATTTCACAATTTGATGAAGAAACACTAATTGCAATTCAAGAAGATATTGATTTGATAAATAATCCAATGGGACGAATTAAACAAAAGAAAAAGAAGTGAGAAATGAATTATGGAAATTTATAACAAGAATAAGATAACGGTACAAAATATATTAAAAAAAGTTATACATTCACTCAATGAAGATCAAGATGTTTTAAATAATGAAGTATACGAAACTCAAAAAATTGTAGTTGGAAGAAAGTATTACTTAGTTGGCGTTAATGGTAATTATAAAATTATGTTGAATACAAATGAAACTGATGAAGTTCATGGTATGTCTGAATTGTATAATTCACATATTGCAAAAAGAGATTCATTATTTAAAGAATGTTTATTAATGTATGATATTACAATTACCCCTTCACAAATTACTGACGTATTTTCATTTGGAGTTTATAAATGGAATATTAGCTATAATAATGCATCTTTGATTGAAGAAAAAGAATAATAAAAAGAAAGGCAAATAAAATATAATGGAGAATATATTATGAAAACAAACAAAAGATTTGTTTCAATTAACAAATTAGAAAAAATTATTGGCAAAGAAAATATGCCAGTTGAAATTGAAGCATTGGACAATGATCAATTCTTAAAAGTACGTGAAACTCTTACACGTATTGGTATTGCGACAACACAAAATGATGAAAAAATTTTATGGCAGTCTTGTAATATTTTAAGTAAAAAGGGCAAATATTATATCGTGCATTTTAAACATATGTTCCTATTAGACGGCGCATTTAAAAATACACAATTATCCGAAGATGATGTTAAACGAACTAAATATATTGCATCTCTTTTAGAAGCTTGGGGACTTGTTAAAGTTGTAAATCCACAGCCTAATGAAGTTGAAAAAGTTAATGTACGGGTTATCAATTACGGTGAAAAATCAAGTTGGAATCTGAAACATAAATATGATATGTCTAAAAACATCAAAGGAGAATGAATATGAATTTTGTATCTATTACAAATGGTAAGAAAACACTAACTTTTAAAAAAGATACTGTTTGGGAATTAGTGCTTGAAAAAAATGTGATTTATGTAAACGTTTTAAATGAACAAGCAAGTATTACACAAAATAAACTTACTTTTAAAACACAACGACATGCAAAAGATGAACACACAAAATTTCTAACTCAATTAAATGTAAACTAAAATAAATTATTATGGAGAATATTATGACTACTGAAACTACAGCACAGACACAAGAAGAATTACAAGAAACTTTAGGTCAAGAAAATGTTGATACCAACACAGATACAATTGTTGAAGGTGATACAGAAGTTGAAGATGAAACTAAAACAGAACTAACTGGTGAAGATGAAACTAAAACCGCACCTAAACGCCGTGGTCGTCCACCAAAAACAGATGAACAGAAAGAAAAAGAAAAAGATTTCCTATTAGGTATCTTTAAATTAAATGAGCATACGAAAGAGCCTGAATACGGAACTACCCATTCTGCATGTTTCGATATTCGAGTTAATTTGAAAGGTTTATATGAAAAAGGTATTGAGCGTGTTAGTGCAATTACCCGATCTAATCAAAAAGTAGAACGTAAAATTGAAGTTGATAATACAGGTCGTTTATATGTTGATTTGCGTCCACATGAACGCCTATTAGCCCCTACTGGCGCTATTTTTGATATTCCAGTTGGCTATAGTTTGAAAGTTCATCCACGTTCAGGAACTTCACTTAAACAAGGTATTAACCTGATTAACCAAGAAGGTGTAATTGATGCTGATTATGTTGAAGAACTATTTTTACCATTAGTAAATTCATCTGAAAATCATGTAAAAATTTATGATGATGAACGATATGCACAAGGGGAATTACAAGAAGTAATTCAAGCCCGTTTTGATGTTTTAACAAAGCGCCCATCACAAAAATCTGAACGCACTGGCGGTTTCGGTCACACAGGAGTAAAATAATATGACAAATGAAGTAAACGTAAAACTATTTATTATGAATGATGGTACTACAGTAATTGGTAATGTAATTGAATCAGTTGGTAGCAATAAAGTATTGGAAGTTGAAAATCCTGCTTACTTAGTAATGCAAGCAGAAGGATTTCAAATTGTTCCATTGTTAGATACAGTTGGTGTTACTCAAGAAGATAATACAATTCATATTGATGTAACAAAAGACTTGCGTTATGGTAGCTATGCCCGTACACCTGATGAAGGTTTAGTTACTGGCTATAAGCAAACATTTAACTATATTACAATTGAAGTTCCTAGTAAAAAGTTAATTTTGCAATAAAACTTATAGGTGTTAGTTAGTTATTGACTAACACCTTTTTTAATGGTAGAATGAAATGATTATAAAAATAAAAGACTTTGATACAAATAAAAATATTGTAACTTTTACAAATAATAATGTTGACTATCAATATAATATTTCAACTGAACTGCTAAGTAAGCATGTAGGTAGCAAATATGTTTTTGTTAGTACCGAAAATAAAGTATTTGAAAATATGATTAAGATGTTAAAAATTCAATTTAAGTCATATAAGGAATATAACAAAAAAATAAAATAAGGAGCATAATGTGAGTAGTAATTTTTATACGTTTGTAGGTGAGATGGATAATGCAATCTTTCACCGATATTATAATGAAAATAAAGAAGAAGTATTTGAAAAGATTGATAAGTATAATTATACACTTTATGTAGAACATCCATCAGGCGATAGTAAGTTTAAAACATTGCATGGCAAAGCTCTTAAAGAAATTGTTTTCCATAAGCCACGTGATATGAAGCGGTTTTATCGTGAAAATAAAGACCTTATGAAGATTCATGGTAATGATTCAGCAGTACATCAATTTATTGCAAAAGAATATCCTTATGATGTAAAACAAACTTGTCCAGTTAAAATTTTGAATTTTGATATTGAGGTTGAACATAGTGAGGGATTTCCCGACCCTGTATATGCTAATCAAGAAATTATGTCTATTTCCGTAAAGCAATTTGGTTCTGAAAATAAGTTTTATAGCTTTGGTACTAAACCACTTGAGGAATATGATAATAAAAATGGTGAATATATCCAGTGTAAGAATGAACAGGAACTGATTGCAAAGTTTATGAAGTTATGGCGTGATATTAATCCTCAATTTATTACTGGTTGGAACATTGATGGGTTCGATATTCCTTATTTATTAAACCGTATTAAGAAAGTATTGGGTAAAAAGTTTGTATCATACCTTTCACCATTTTATGATAAAGTGCGTGATAATGATCGACTTATTACGGAAAAAATTAATAAAACTAACAAAGATATTAACTATTCTATCTTTGGTATTACTTCTTTTGATTATATTGAGCTATATAAAAAATATCATCCAGTTAAACAAGAATCTTATAAATTAGATTTTATTGGTGAAGTTGATGTAGGGCAGAAAAAAGTAAATTTTGATGAATATGCAAAATCTCTTATGCGTTTATATAACGGAGATATTATTACAGATATGGAAAGCTCATTTAATGAATTAGATGAAACAATGAAATATGCTGTAATTCGTAAAATGCTTAAAACTCGCTTAAATGAATGTGGTTATTTTAATGAATTTGGTGATATGGTTAATAAGTTTGAACTTGATACATTTGATAAAAGTTCAATTGAAGATTTAACTAATGATCAATTAAAGGAATATTATAATCATGCTGATGAGCGTGTAAGAACACTTAGTTATAAAAAGTTTATTCGATATAACGAACAGGATGCTAACATTGTTGAATTGATCGACAATAAAATGATGTATATTAAACAGGCTATCCGTGTCGGACATATGGCAAAATCAAGAATGCAAGAAATTTTTGGTACAGTAGCGCCGTGGGATAATATGATTTATGCTCGATTGTTAGCAAAAAATCAACAAATCCCTGCCCGTGAATCACATGATAAATCTGAAAAATTTGCAGGTGCATACGTCAAAGACCCTATTTTAGGTTTTCATAAATGGGTTGCAACAGTGGATTTAAAATCACTTTATCCGTCTATTATTAGAATGGGTAATATGTCGCCTGAAACTATGCGCAAAAATAAAGATTTTGATTCATTCAAAACTTTAGATAGTATTTTAGATTTTAAATATGATACAAGTGAAGCCAAATCTAAGGGATGGGTGACTACTGCTAATGGTTCTTGTTATGACCAATCATTCACAGGGGTTATTCCTGATGCAATGAAGTTCTTAATGATTGAACGTGATGTTGTAAAAACTAAAATGAAGGATGTTAATAACTATATTCAACATATTAAACGTAGTGTTGAGCATCGAAAAAACAATTCAGGCGAAGCATTTGAACAAAATAAAGATTATGTAAAATCATATGGTCGTAATAAAGAAGATTTTGAAACAGATGATATTATTTTATCATGGGAATTTTCATACATTGAAACGCTTCTTAATTCTTTAGAAGACGAAGTATCAATGCTTGATGCAACACAGCTTGCATTAAAAATTCTAGCAAACTCAGGATACGGCGCAATTGGTAATGCATCATTTAGATATTTCCGTTTAGAAATTGCAGAAGGTATTACATTAACTGGACAGCTTGCGTTACGTTATATGTCACAGGTGATTGATGATTTCTTAAATGAAGTATGTGGAACTAAGAATGTAATTTATGCAATTTACGGTGATACTGACTCTATCTTTATTTGCTTGGATAATTGGGTTAAGTATATGAAGCTAGATGAATCTAATGTTGATAATGTAATTACACAAATGGATGAATATATGGCGAATGTGATTGAACCATTAATTGCTAATAATTATGACAAGTTATCAGATTACTTAGGTGCTAAAGAAAACTTATTAATCATGAAGCGTGAAGCACTGGCAGACGCTACTATTTTCCGTGGTAAGAAAAACTATATCATGCAATTATATGATAATGAGCATGTAAGATTTGCTGAACCTAAAATGAAGATGATGGGTGTAGAAACGGCTAAGTCATCTACTGCTATGATTATCCGTAATAAGCTGAAAGAATGTTTTAAAATTGTTATTAATAAGAATACACGTAAACCAAGTGAATTGAAGAAGTTAGTAGATGATTTCCGTGAAGAATTTGATCGTGTTGACGTTGTTGCAATTGCTTCCCCACGTGGAGTAAGTGATATTGATAAGTGGATTGATGATAAAGGAAATATTATTTCAGGTTGTCCAATTCATGTAAGAGCATCAATTAACTATAATAACTTTATTGCATCAGACCCTAAGCTTAAACGTAAATATGAACAAATTAAAAATGGTTCAAAAATTAGATTTATTAAATTAAAAGAGCCTAATTTGATACATTCATATGTTGTTGCATTTATTGATGAATTGCCAGAAGAAATGGAGTTGGATAAATATATCAACCGTAAACAACAGTTTGAAGACACATTTATGGGACCACTTGAATCTTTTACTCAATTGATTGATTGGGATATTCGCCGTAGTGTTAGCTTGAATTCATTATTTGCTGAAGATGGTGATGATGAAGTTCAACAGATTATTGCAGTTGATAAAAAGAAGAAGAAAGTTGTTCCAATTGTACAGCCTAAGAAAGCATCTATTGATGATTTGTTTGGTTAATTAATTGATTTCCCCTTTATATTATGATATAATAAAGGGGAATTATAGGAAATAATAATGATAATAACTGATGAAGATTTAGTTCTTTATCGGGATGAGATATTTTTAAAACATGATAATAATACATTACTTAATGAAATAAGAACATTTAAACATAGTGGTAAATCATTAGTAAAAAATCTAACTCATTTCTTTAAAGAAATTAGATATACAGCATTATACTATAAAAGTTTTGAAACACATAAAAGTCCATTTGATATATTGCATGATAAAGACGAAGTACAAAAAATAGTAGATAGCATAAATAAAAAAGTAGAAGAACAAGACGGTAAAAGTAATTTTTATAGAGATGTAAATAAAATATCAAGTTCAATTGATAAATACTTGAATTTTAATAAAGGGGTAACA
>JACCDV010232844.1_pt1 | contig 57764 bp, 46 predicted proteins | sample 7446131 | NCBI WGS metagenome assembly JACCDV01 (sample SAMN15323448, study PRJNA562643) | freshwater metagenome | isolation source: river surface water | place: USA:Blue River Watershed | collected 2017-08-17
GAGCCGGTGGTGCAGCGGGAACCGGGGGCGCGGGGGGGGCCGGCGGCGCCGGCTTGGCCGGCGCGTCGTTGGGCGCCACGGGTGCCGGTGCTACCGGCGTCGGCACGGGCGCAGGCTGCGGCACCGGTGCAGGCCGGGGCGGCTCGGGCTTCGGTTGGGGCTTAGGCGGTTCCGGCTTCGGCGGCGTGGGTGGCTTCGGTGGTTCCGGCACCGGCGGCAAGGGTTGCGGCGGGGTCGGCTGCAGCAGTTGCACGACCACGGTTGGCGGTTCCTTGTCCGGTTTCGGCGTTTCCAGCACGCCGGTGATCAGCAGCGCGAGCACCGACAGGTGCAGCGCGATCGCTGCGCCCACGGCGACACTGGATTGCCTGGAGATCATGACGGATCGAGCGCGATGCCGGATGCAGGGCTGCCAGGCTGCGATCAGCGCAGGCCGAGCACGTCCTGCATGTCGTAGAGCCCGGTGCTTTTGTCCTGCAGGAAACGTGCGGCACGCAGGCTGCCATGCGCATAGGTGACGCGGCTGGACGACTTGTGGGTGATCTCGATACGCTCGCCAATGCCGGCAAACAGCACCGTGTGATCGCCGACGATGTCACCGCCGCGGATGGTCGCAAAGCCGATCGACGACGGGTCGCGCTCGCCGGTCACGCCTTCGCGCGCGAACACGCCCACATCCTTCAGGTCGCGGCCCAGTGCCTGCGCGACGACTTCGCCCATCTTCAGTGCGGTGCCGGACGGTGCGTCCACCTTGTGCCGGTGGTGCGCTTCGATGATCTCGATGTCATAGCCGTGCGAGAAGCTCTTCGCTGCCAGCTCCAGCAGCTTCATCGTCACATTCACGCCCACGCTCATGTTCGGTGCAAACACGATCGCGGTCTTCTGTGCAGCGGCCGCGATCGCAGCCTTGCCGGCGTCATCGAAACCGGTGGTGCCGATGATCATCTTCACGCCGTGCGCGGCGCAGTACTCGAGATGCTTCAGTGTGCCTTCCGGGCGTGTGAAGTCGATCAGGTAGTGCGCGTTCGCGAGGCCTTTTGACAGATCGGATTCGATGGTCACGCCGGCCGGCTTGCCGAGGAAGGCAGCCGCATCGCTGCCGATGGCGGGCGACGCCGGGATATCGAGTGCGCCGGCCAGTGCAGCGTCAGCATCGGCGACGATCGCCTCGATCAGCATGCGGCCCATGCGGCCGGAAGCGCCGGCAACGGCAATGTTCAGGGTGCTCATGGAAGGCTGGTCTCTGGGGGGCTTGTTGTTCTGATCGGGTACGCCGCTGGCGCGGCCGGTACGGTGTGGTTGACTGGGGTAGCTTGTCGGACGTTTATTTGGGTTTGGCGATGCGCTGCAGGTAATCCTGCTCGTTCGGCAGCTCGCCGCCTTCGAAGTGCGACACGCGGCCGTCCTTGAAGAACACCGATACATGGCTGCTGGTCACCTTGCCCTTGCCATCCTTGATGCGGAACGGGTAATCCCAGCGGTTCGCATGGAATGCATCATTGATCAGCGGGGTGCCGAGCACGAAGCGCACCTGCTCGGGCGTCATGCCCACGCGCAGCTGCGCGACCATTTCCTTCGACACGAAATTGCCCTGCTGTACGTCCGGGCGGTAGATCGGCAAGACGCCGAACAGCCGCGCTTTTTCTTCGGACTGCACCACACCGGCCGCATCGGCCACCGGCTCGGCCTGCGCATTTTTGCTGCCCGGCATGCTGATACCGCTGCACCCAGCCAGCAGGCAACTACCTGCGATGACGATGCCCGCCAGCCTGCGGCGCGGGAACGAAAGGGGGGACTGCAGGAACATGGTATGGAAGGTAGAATCGCACTTGCGTCAAACCGCATATGATAAAGCAGTTCACGTTTTCGAATACGAAATCATGCCAAACACCACAGCCGACCTGAAGTCCAGCGGTTTGAAGGCCACGTTGCCGCGCCTGAAGATCCTCGAGATTTTCCAGAACAGTACCGTGCGCCATCTGTCGGCCGAAGATGTGTACAAGCTGCTGCTGGCAGAAAACCTCGATGTCGGTCTGGCAACGGTGTACCGGGTGCTGACGCAGTTCGAGCAGGCCGGTCTGCTGTCACGCAATCACTTTGAATCCGGCAAGGCGGTGTTCGAGCTGGAGCAGGGATCGCACCATGACCATCTGGTGTGCCTGGATTGCGGACTGGTCGAAGAATTCTTCGACGAAGAAATCGAGCAGCGCCAGCAGAAAATCGCCGCCGAGCGCGGCTTCAAGCTGGCCGAGCATGCGCTTGCGCTGTACGGTACCTGCAGCAAGCAAGACTGCCCGCACCGAAATAGATAAGTTACGGATGTGACAGCGCGTTCGACAGCAGCCGGGCGGTAATGTCGACGATAGGAATCACGCGCTCGTAAGCCATGCGGGTCGGGCCTATCACGCCCAGCGTGCCGACGATACGGCCATTCGCTTCATAAGGCGCAGTCACCACGCTCATTTCTTCCAGCGGCACCACCTGCGACTCACCGCCGATGAAGATCTGCACGCCGGTCGCCTTGCTCGACGTATCGAGCAGGGTCACCAGCGAGGTCTTTTGCTCGAACAGGTCGAACATCTTGCGCAGCGAACTCATGTTCGACGACAGGTCCGTCACCGACAGCAGGTTGCGCTCGCCGGAGATCACGACTTCTTCGCTGGCCTCGGTCATTGCATCGCTGCCGGCTTCGACGGCAGCCTGCATCAGCCGCATCATGTCGTCGCGCAGCTGCCGCAGTTCGTCGGCCAGCTTCACGCGCACTTCGTCGAATGACAGGCCCGCATAGTGCTGGTTGATGTAATTGGCGGCCTGCACCAGTTCGGCCGGCGTGTAATCGGTGTCGGTCAGCAGCAGGCGGTTTTGCACGTCGCCGTTCGGCGCGACGATCACCAGCAGGATGCGCTTCTCGGACAGGCGCAGGAATTCGATCTGCTGGAAGCTCATCTCGCGGCGCGGCGTCAGCACCACGCCGGCGAATTGCGACAGCGACGACAGCACCTGCGCGGCATTGGCGATGATTTTCTGCGACGAGCTGCCGCCTTGCAGGCGTGCCTCGACCGCGCTTTCATCGATGCTCTGCACCGTCAGCAGGCTGTCAACGAACAAGCGGTAGCCGCGCGGCGTCGGGATGCGGCCGGCCGAGGTATGCGGGCTGGCGACCAGGCCCAGCTCTTCCAGGTCCGACATGATGTTGCGTATCGTCGCCGGCGACAGTTCCAGACCCGAGATCTTGGACAGCGCACGAGAGCCGACCGGCTGGCCGTCGGCAATATAACGTTCGACCAGGGCTTTGAGCAGGGTTTGTGCGCGGCTATCGAGTTGCATGTGAATTATTCTAGCTGGCGGTCGCGTCGGATTCCAGACCATCACGCAATTATGGTCTAATCGGCGCCATGTCTGCTTCTCCGCACCATAACTTGTCAGCCAGCGCGTCCGACACCTTGTCTGCTCCATCGTCCGCCACCCGTTACGAGACCATTGCCATCATCGGCAAGCATGGCGACCCGGGCGCGACGGATTTGCTGCGCGAGCTGGCCGACTTCCTTGCATCGCGCGGGCACCGCGTGGTGTTCGAGGCAGGCACCGCGCCCGACGTGCATCGCAGCGGCCTGGTGGCGCTGACCCCGGACCAGATCGGTACCGAAGCGGATCTCGCGATCGTGCTCGGGGGCGATGGCACGATGCTGGGCATTGCGCGTCGTCTCGCGCCGTTCGGTGTGCCACTGATCGGCGTGAATCAGGGGCGTCTGGGTTTCATGACCGACATCCCGTCCGAGCGCATGCTGCCGGTGCTGGGCGACATGTTGGATGGCAAGCTCGCGACCGAACAGCGCAGCCTGCTGCAGGGGATGGTCGAACGCCAGGGGGAGGTGATTTTTTCCGGAACCGCGTTCAATGACATCGTGGTGTCGCGCGGATCCGGTTCCGGCATGGTCGAACTGCGCGTCACGGTCGATGATCATTTCATGTACAACCAGCGCTCCGACGGTCTGATCGTCGCCACGCCCACCGGCTCGACCGCGTATGCCCTGTCGGCCGGCGGTCCCATCCTGCAGCCTGACCTCGGCGGCATCGTGATGGTGCCGATTGCGCCGCATGCGCTGTCGAACCGCCCGATCGTGCTGTCGGATAACCGCGAGATCGTGATCGAGCTCGCCAGCGGCCGCGACTGCAGCGTGAACTTCGACATGCAGGCGCTGACCTCGCTGCAGCGACATGACCGCGTGATCGTGCGGCGCGACAGCCACACCGTCACCTTCCTGCATCCGCAAGGCTGGAGCTATTACGACACGCTGCGCGAAAAGCTGCACTGGAATGAATACCCGTCCAGCGTCGGATGACGGAACAGACGCATCACCGATACCAGACAACAGACGCCCGACCACAGACACCAGACAACAGATACCCGCCACGCCAGGCGCACTGCCCGAACCGTTTTGCCACCATGCTGCGTACCCTCGCCATTCGTGATTTCGTGATCGTTGATGCGATCGAACTCGACCTGTCAGCCGGTTTCACCGTGTTCACCGGCGAAACCGGCGCCGGCAAATCCATCCTGATCGATGCGCTGACACTGGCGCTCGGTGGTCGTGCCGATGCCAGCGTGGTACGCGAGGGCGCAACGAAAGCCGATATCAGCGCCGAGTTTGCCGGCGCCTTCGGCGCAGACACGCATCCGGCCCTGGCGGCCTGGCTGGACGCCAACGCGTTCGAACCGGACGACGGCGTACTGATGCTGCGCCGGGTGATCGACAACGGCGGTCGCTCGAAAGCCTTTATCAATGGCGTCACCGCCACCGTCGCGCAGCTGCGAGAACTGGGCGAGCTGCTGGTCGACATCCACGGCCAGCATGCGCACCAGTCGTTGCTGAAGGCCGATGCGCAACGCCAGCTGCTCGATGCGCATGCCGGCTTGCAGGACGACGTGAAGGCCGTGGCAGCGGCCTATCGCAGCTGGCGCGCGCTCGCGAAGCAGCGCGAGGAATTCGAGCGTGACGCGAAGAATGTGCTGATGGAGCGCGAGCGGCTCGAATGGCAGGTGAATGAACTGGAAAAGCTGGCCGCACGTCCCGGCGAATGGGCCGAGGTCAGCAATGAGCACAGCCGCCTGTCGCATGCGGCCGCGCTGATCGAAGGCGCACAGCAGGCGCTGACCCTGCTCGACGAAGACGACAGCGCACCGATGCTGTCGCAGCTGACGACGATAGAGCAACGACTGAACAAGCTGGCCGATATCGATGACAAGCTCAAGCCCGTGCTCGAAGCGCTGGAGCCGGCACGCATACAGCTGCAGGAGGCGGTGTATGCGCTGCATGACTATCTGGGCCGCATCGAGCTCGACCCGGAGCGACTGCGCACCGTCGAGGCACGGATGGAGGCGCTGCATTCCGCGTCGCGCAAGTTCCATGTGATGCCGGACGACTTGCCTCAGGAATACCAGACACTGTGCGAGCGTTTGCAACAGTTGGCCGATGCGACCGACCTCGACGCGATGCGCGAGCAGGAAGCGAAGCTGTTCGACGCATACCAGCTGCTGGCGACCAAACTGTCGAAGGCGCGCACGAAGGCCGCGAAGTCGCTGTCGACGGCGGTGACTGCGGCAATGCAGGAACTGTCGATGGCCGGCGGTCGTTTCGAGATCGCGCTGCAGGCGGCGGAACCCGCCGCGCACGGGGTCGAGCAGGTCGAGTTCCTGGTCGCCGGCCATGCCGGCACCACGCCGCGCGCGCTGGCCAAGGTGGCATCCGGTGGTGAACTGGCGCGCATTGCGCTGGCCATTTCCGTGATCGCGTCCAGTGCGACCGCGACGCCGACGCTGATCTTCGATGAAGTCGACAGTGGCATCGGTGGCGGCGTGGCCGAAGTGGTTGGCCGCCTGCTCAAGAAACTCGGTCAGGACCGGCAGGTGCTGTGCGTGACCCATTTGCCGCAAGTGGCGAGCCAGGCCGCGCAGCACTTCCAGGTCAGCAAGGGCACGGTGGACGGCGGCCGCACCGTGTCGCGCATTGCGCCGCTGGGCTCGCCTGAGCGCGTCGAGGAAATTGCGCGTATGCTCGGCGGTCTTGAGATCACGGCGACCACGCGCAAGCATGCGCGCGAATTGCTCGCTTCCTGATCCGGCGCTTCTTGCGGCAGCCTTGTTGCTGCAACAAAGCTGCCCTGGCACTGCCAACAGATAACAACGAAAGGTCTTTCCCCGATGGGCTTCAACAAGGAACCGGCTTACCGTCACGGTACGGTCAGCCAGACGGCGGTCGTGCTGGCCAACCTCGGCACGCCGGACGCGCCGACGCCGGCAGCGGTCCGCAGCTACCTGAAACAATTCCTGTCCGACCAGCGCGTGGTCGAGATCCCGCGCGCAGTCTGGTGGTTCATTCTGAACGGCATCATCCTGCCCTTGCGTTCGCGGCAGTCCGCGCACAAGTACGCATCGATCTGGACCGACGAGGGTTCGCCGCTGAAGGTGCACACGGAGAAGCAGGCGCAGGCCCTGCAGCAACTGCTGCAAGAGCGTGGCCATGCGGTGCGCGTGGTGTATGCAATGCGTTACGGGAACCCGAGCCTGCCGTCGGTGCTCGATCAGTTGAAGGCCGAGGGCATCGACCGCATCCTGGTGCTGCCCGCGTATCCGCAGTACTCGGGTACCACCACCGCGTCGGTATTCGATGATCTGTTTGCGCACCTGACTGCGATCCGCAACATGCCCGAGCTGCGCCTGATCAAGCACTACCATGATGACCCCGGCTACATCGATGCGCTGGCCGCCAGCGTGCGCACGCACTGGGCGCAGCACGGCCGTCCGGACAAGCTGGTGATGAGCTTCCACGGCGTACCCAAGCGCACGCTGCTGCTCGGCGATCCCTACCACTGCGAGTGCTACAAGACAGGTCGCCTGCTGGCCGAAAAGCTTGGCCTTGCGAAAGACCAGTACCTGGTCACGTTCCAGTCACGCTTCGGCAAGGCCGAATGGCTGCAGCCCTACACTGCGCCGACGCTGGAGCAGCTGGCGAAAGACGGCGTCGGCCGGGTCGATGTGATGTGCCCGGGTTTCACCTCCGATTGCCTGGAGACGCTGGAAGAGATCGCAATGGAAGCGAAGGAAGATTTCCTCGCAGCCGGCGGCAAGGCGTTCCACTACATCCCCTGCCTTAACAGCGATCCGCAATGGATTGCGGCGATGGCGGGCCTGGTCGAGCAGCATGCCGGTGGCTGGCCGCTGGCGGGCAGCCCTGCCGCGATGGCAGCGCGTCGTGCCGACGCCGACACCAGCCGCCGCGAGGCGCTGGCACTGGGTTCGGCCGACTGAGCACCCGGGGCTCGGCCGTTCGGCCGAACCCGCCCCCGTCCCGCAGATTTTTGCGGCTTTTTCCTTGAAAAGCCCGCGTCCATCCCCATATCTTGCGCATTGTTTTTGCAAGTCATTGAATTTTCTGGAGATTTTATGAGCCAAGGCGAGAATCGCCCGAACGACGACGCGCAGGCTGCGGCCGACGCTGCCGCTTCCTCAGCCTCCGCCGCCAATGCTGCCAACGCCGCTGCCGCAGCGGCACAGGCCGCCGGTGCGGCCGACAGCGCAGGCGCGGCGGCTGGCCATGCGGGTGCCAATGCCGGCGCCAACGCGGGTGCCAATGCCGGCGCCAACACGGGTGCCGATGGCCAGCCCGACCTCGCCGCCCAGCTGGCCGAAGCGCAAGCGAAGCTGGCCGAGATGCAGGATGCCTACCTGCGCGCAAAGGCCGACATGGAAAATACCCGTCGCCGTGCGCAGGAAGACATTGCAAAGGCCCACAAGTTTGCGGTCGAGTCGTTCGCCGAGGCATTGCTGCCCGTGAAGGACAGCCTGGAAATGGCGCTGAAGGTCGAGACGCCATCGATCGAGTCGCTGAAAGAGGGCGTCGACATGACCCTGAAGCAGCTGTCGTCCGCGTTTGAAAAGAACCGCCTGCTGGAAGTCAATCCGCAGCAGGGCGAGAAACTGGACCCGATGAAGCATCAGGCCATTTCGATGGTGCCGGCCGAGCAAGAGGCGAACACCATCGTCACCGTGCTGCAGAAGGGCTACATGATCGCCGACCGCCTGTTGCGCCCGGCGCTGGTCACGGTATCGCAGTAGGGCATCAAGTCAGGGGCAGCAAGGCTGGCCGGCGCGCTTGAAAAGCAGTCGCGCCGCCGCATATCGGTAACAGTCACGTATCAAAGCAGGTGCCGGACCCGCCATCCGGGGGCCGGCAAGCCGAACGAATTTTCAGAGTCAAGCAAAGAGGGAACACATCATGGGCAAGATCATTGGCATTGACCTCGGGACCACCAACTCCTGCGTCGCCATCATGGAAGGCGGCCAGCCCAAGGTCATCGAAAACTCCGAGGGCGCGCGTACCACGCCGTCCATCATCGCGTATCAGGAAGACGGCGAGATCCTGGTCGGCGCACCGGCCAAGCGCCAGGCGGTCACCAACCCGAAGAACACGCTGTTCGCGGTCAAGCGCCTGATCGGCCGCAAGTATGATGAGAAGGAAGTGCAGAAGGACATCAGCCTGATGCCCTATGAAATCGCGAAGGCTGACAACGGCGATGCCTGGGTCGGCGTGCGCGACAAGAAACTGGCGCCGCCGCAGATCTCGGCCGAAGTGCTGCGCAAGATGAAAAAGACCGCCGAAGACTATCTCGGCGAAGAAGTGACCGAAGCCGTCATCACCGTGCCGGCCTACTTCAACGACGCACAGCGCCAGGCGACCAAGGATGCGGGCCGCATCGCAGGTCTGGATGTGAAGCGCATCATCAACGAGCCGACTGCCGCTGCGCTCGCGTTCGGCCTCGACAAATCGGGCAAGGGCGACCGCAAGATCGCCGTCTACGACCTCGGCGGCGGCACCTTCGATGTCTCGATCATCGAGATCGCCGATGTCGATGGCGAGATGCAGTTCGAAGTGCTGTCGACCAACGGCGACACCTTCCTCGGCGGTGAAGATTTCGACCAGCGCCTGATCGACTACATCATCGACGAATTCAAGAAGATCAATGGCGTCGATCTGTCCAAGGACCCGATCGCGCTGCAGCGTATCAAGGCCTCGGCCGAGCGCGCGAAGATCGAGCTGTCGTCTTCACAGCAGACCGAGATCAACGAGCCCTACATCGCGATGGCCAACGGCGCGCCGATGCACCTGAACCTGAAGATCACGCGTGCGAAGCTCGAAGCGCTGGTCGAGGAACTGATCGCAAAGACCATCGAACCCTGCCGCACCGCGATCAATGACGCCGGCGTGAAGGTGTCCGACATCGACGACATCATCCTGGTCGGCGGCATGACCCGCATGCCCAAGGTGCAGGAGAAGGTGAAGGAGTTCTTCGGCAAGGAGCCGCGCAAGGATGTGAACCCGGATGAGGCGGTTGCGGTCGGCGCCGCGATCCAGGGTTCAGTGCTGTCGGGCGACCGCAAGGACCTGCTGCTGCTGGACGTGACACCGCTGTCGCTCGGTATCGAGACGCTGGGCGGCGTGATGACCAAGATGATCAAGAAGAACACCACGATCCCGACCAAGTTCAGCCAGGTGTTCTCGACTGCCGAGGACAACCAGCCGGCGGTCACGATCAAGGTGTTCCAGGGTGAGCGCGAAATGGCAGCCGGTAACAAGGGCCTTGGCGAGTTCAACCTCGAAGGCATTCCGCCGTCACCGCGTGGCACGCCGCAGATCGAAGTCACCTTCGACATCGACGCCAACGGCATCCTGCATGTGGGCGCGAAGGACAAGGCCACCGGCAAGGAAAACAAGATCACGATCAAGGCCAATTCGGGCCTGACCGAAGAAGAGATCCAGCGCATGGTGCGCGACGCCGAGGCCAATGCGGCCGAAGATGCGCGCCTGAAGGAGCTGGCCGAGGCGCACAACCAGGGCGATGCGCTGGTGCACTCGACCCGCAAGGCGCTCGGCGAGCATGGCGACAAGCTCGAGGCCGGCGAGAAGGAAAAGATCGAGGCGGCGATCAAGGACCTGGAAGAGGCGCTGAAAGGTACCGACAAGGGCGCGATCGATGCGAAGGTCGAAGCGCTGTCGACCGCTGCGCAAAAGCTCGGCGAGAAGATGTATGCCGACATGCAGGCGCAGCAGGCGGCAGCCGGCGGAGCGGCGGGTGCCGGAGCGAGTGCCGGGGCTGGCGCAGGTGCCGGTGCGGACGCATCGGCCAAGCCGGCCGACGACGATGTGGTGGACGCCGACTTCAAGGAAGTGAAAGACAAGTAAGCGACGGAGCGCGGGCCTGCATCGATGAGTCGCCGGCCTGCGTAATTTTGCGCGGCGATGCCGCGCGGTACTTACCGGGCCGGAGCGGCGTTTTCCCTCCTGCCCGGTTTTTTGCTTGAGGAAGGCGGCATGCTTGTCGTGCAAGGCGTGAGCCGCGCGCGGCAGCAGGGGAAGGCCGCCAGCAGTTTTCCCGGCACACAGCAGCAAGCAGTCAGGACACCTGAAGATGGCAAAGCGTGATTTTTACGAAGTGCTCGGCGTAGCGAAAAATGCCTCCGATGACGAGATCAAGAAGGCTTATCGCAAGCTGGCGATGAAATTCCATCCGGACCGTAACCCGGACAGCAAACAGGCTGAAGACAAATTCAAGGAGGCGAAGGAAGCCTACGAGATGCTGTCCGACCCGCAAAAGCGCGAAGCCTATGATCGCTTCGGGCACGCGGGCGTCGATCCCAACATGGGTGGCGGCGGCGCCGCAGGCGGATTCGCGAGCGGTGGTTTTGGCGATGCCTTCGGCGACATCTTTGGCGACATCTTTGGCGGCGGCGCGCGCCAGCGTGGCGGCCCGCAGGTCTATCGTGGCGCCGACCTGCGCTACAACCTCGACATCACGCTCGAACAGGCAGCACATGGTTTCGACACCACGATACGCGTGCCGTCCTGGGACGAGTGCGACACCTGCCATGGTTCGGGCGCGAAGCCCGGCACCTCGCCGACCACCTGCGGCACCTGCGGCGGCCATGGCCAGGTCCGCATGCAGCAGGGCTTCTTCAGCATCCAGCAAACCTGCCCGAAGTGTCATGGCACCGGCAAGGTGATTCCTGATCCCTGCACCAGCTGCGGTGGTTCAGGCCGTACCAAGCGCAACAAGACACTGGAAGTGAAAATCCCGGCCGGCATTGATGACGGCATGCGCATTCGTTCGACCGGCAATGGCGAGCCCGGCATGAACGGCGGCCCGCCCGGCGACCTGTATGTGGAAATCCATATCAAGCAGCACGCGGTGTTCCAGCGCGATGGCGATGACCTGCACTGTGAAATGCCGATCTCGTTTGCGAAGGCGGCACTCGGCGGCGACATCGAGGTGCCCACCTTGTCCGGCAAGGTGTCGTTCAGCCTGCCCGAAGGCACGCAGACCGGCAAGACCTTCCGCTTGCGCGGCAAGGGCATCAAGGGGGTGCGTTCGGGCTTCCCCGGCGACCTGTTCTGCCATGTGCTGGTCGAAACCCCGGTCAAGCTCACGGACAAGCAAAAGGATCTGCTGCGCGAATTCGACACTTTGACTGCTGCCGGTGGTGCAAAGCACAGCCCGCAGAGCAAGTCATGGATGGACAAGGTGAAGGAATTCTTCGAGTAAGCACTTCCAGCCTCTGCGCGGTGCTCAGTTTGTCAGTATGAGCGCGCCATGTAAAAAAACGCCGGCCATCGCGCCGGCGTTTTGCTTTTTGTCCGGTACGCAGTCGTTGTAATCGTTCGCAGCACAGCATCATTCAATAGATTCATGATGCATTGAGTATTTGCATTGACCAGCAGGCTCGCGCGTGGCTGGCGATAGAATTTTTTCATCGTCTCTTTTTGCTCCATTCATGTCCGTCGCGATGCCGCAAGCCATCGCATCCGGCATGCGGTGCCCGCCATGTCCTATGCCATCGTGATGAACCGCATGCTCGAGCGTATCCGCGCCTATCTGGCTGGAAAGCGCAACAGTGAACTTGAACAATCGCTGATCCGCATCGTGATCGGCAGCCTGCTGCTGTATTACTTCGCGCAGCAAGTTGCATCAAAGCCGGGAGCAGTGGCGAGCTTGCATCCGGATTTACTGCTGGCACTCGCGATCTTCATTGGCTTGTCGCTGCTATTGACGGCATCGGTACTGGTGGCGCCGGGTGAATATCCGCTGCGGCGCACGGCGGCGATCCTGCTCGATACCGGCACGCTGACCTACATCTTCCTGATCGGCGAAGGCCATGCAGCGCCGCTGTTCTTCCTGTACCTGTGGATCATCATTGGTTACGGATTTCGCTTCGGGCAGCGCTATCTGTTCACCTCACTGGTGTCGGCGCTGGTCGGCTTCGGGCTGGTCATCAGTCAGGTCGCGTACTGGCGATCGGAGACCGGCATTGCCATCGGCTTGTGGATAGGCATGCTGCTGTTGTCCTTGTATTTCAGCGTGCTCGTCGGCCGTCTGTACCGCGCGCTGCAGCAATCCGAGATCGCGAACGCGGCAAAGCGCCAGTTCATCTGCGCGGTCAGTCATGAGTTGCGCACGCCACTGAATGCCATCATCGGCATGGTCGACCTGTTGAAAAGCACGCGCATCGATCGCGAACAGGCCGACATGCTGGACACGATGACGACCACGTCGCAGCTGATGCTGTCGCAGATCGAAGATGTGCTGGACTTCTCGAAGATCGAGGCCGGCAAGATGTCGCTTGAGCAGGTCGACTTCGATGTGTACCAGCTCGCGCAGGGGATCTTGTCCGTGTTTCGATACCGGATCGATCCGACAACGATTGTGCTGACCAGCTATATCGATGCGCGCATTCCTGTCACGGTGCGCGGCGACCCGCATCATCTGCGTCAGATCCTGGTCAACCTGCTGGGCAATGCGGTGAAGTTTACCGAGCAGGGCACGATACGCCTGCGCATTGACTATCTGGGCGACGTCGATCTGCCATCGGGCGGTGCTTCGACGGCCGTGGCGGCCGGCGTCTCGCCGATTGCCGCTGACGGCAACGCTACCGGCGACATCGAAGCCGGCATCAAGCTGCGCTTCTCGGTCACGGATACCGGCATCGGCATTCCGGCCAGTGCGCATGCGCGCATCTTCGACAGTTTCACGCAGGCGACCGCATCGACTGCGCGCCACTATGGCGGCACCGGCCTCGGCACCACGATCTGCAAGCAGCTGGTCGAGTTGATGGGCGGCGAGATCGGCTTCAGCAGCGAGGAAGGCCGGGGCAGCGAATTCTGGTTCGTGATCACGCTGAACCCGGCAGCCGGCGGTGACCGTTATCCGCCAGGCGGCGCGGCGGTCACTCCGTTGGTGCTGGCAGGCGCCGGGGACCATCCCGCGGTGCGCACAGACCGCGTCGCAGCTGACGCATTCGCAGCTGACGCATTCGCATCGCAGCTGTCACGGGTCAGTCACCGCAAGCCCTGGTTGGCAGACGATCTCGCTGATGCCCGACGTTTGCTGGAACAATCACTGATCGAGCAGCAGCCGGTGACACTGGCATTCATCCATGCGTCTGAAGTGTCTGCTTGGTCGCCTCCGGAACTTGCGCAGCGCTTGTCGCGCGACGTGACCGAACTGCATCGAGCTGCCGGCGGCCGACCCTTGCTGATCGTGCTGGTGGTGCCGACCGATACTGGCGGAGGCGACCTCAGAGTCGATGAACAGATCATCGACCGCATCGCACCGATCGCCGCTGCGGCAGGCTGTTTCTCCGTCGTGCAGCAGCATGCCGATCCTGTCTGCCTGCGGCGCATGTTACATGCCGCCGCATTGGCCGGTGCGGGCGAGGTCAGGGTCAATGAGATCGCCGTGGCCGTGGATGGCTTGAAAGTCGGGACCGGCAAGCTTGAGTCCTCGCGCGATACCGAGTGCTACAAGATCCTGGTGGCCGAAGACAATCCGACCAATCGCAAAGTCATACAGAAAATCCTTGAACGCGCAGGGCATCAGTGCTTTCTCGCGCGGGATGGCGAGGAAGCGCTGGACCTGATCGACAAGCGCCAGTTCGATGTGCTGATCCTCGATATGAACATGCCGGGCATGAGCGGCACCGATGCGGCACGCATGTATCGCTTGATGCATGCGGAGCAACTGCGTTTGCCGATCGTAATGTTCTCGGCCAATGTCACGCCCGAAGCGCGCATGGAAAGCCTTGAAGCCGGCGCCGATGCCTTCCTGCCCAAGCCGGTGCAGGTGGAGCTGCTGTTGCAGACCCTGGTGTCGCTGGTCAGTGCCTATCGCGCAGGCGGTATGGCCGAGGGTATGGCGGAAGAGCCGGCGGACCTGTCAGCAGACCTGTCAGTGGACCTGTCAGGGAGCAGGTTGGCAGGCGCAGCCGATGGTGCAGCCGGTGGTGCAGCAGGTGGTGCAGCAGGTGGTGCAGCAGGTGGTGCAGCAGGCAGTACGGCTACGGGTATCGCGACCGGAATCAGGGACAGCGTGGCGACTGGCGTGGCGACTGGCGTTGCCGCTGGTGTCGCCGCGCGGTCAGGGTGGGCCGTGCCATGCCGAACAGTGCCACGCAGCGCGCTTGGTGGCCATCATGCGGCCGAAAAAATATTGGACAGGCAATGCCTGGCCGATCTCGAGCAGGTCAGCGCCGAGCCACGCTTTCTCGATGAGCTGATTGTCGAGTTCATGACTGAGAACCGGCGCCTGATCGACCGCCTTGAAAATGCATTGATCGGCCATGAATGGGACAGGGTGAAAGACATCCTGCATGCGATCAAGGGATCGGCGCTCAGCGTTGGCGCGACGTCGCTGAAAGTCTTGTGCCGACAGATAGAAAAGCTTGGTCCGGCCGAGATGAAGACGCATGCCCCCGACCTGATGTTCGAGATCCGGCAAGCCTTTGTGCGGCTGTGTCAGGAGCTCGAACTGTATCGTCAGCAGCGCCAACAGCTTCCGCGCTCGTGAGTGTGCAAGCGCCGGACAGCCCTCGTCGCTCGATGAACGTCGACCTTTCCGCACTACCGCCACCCTCACGCCCACCCCTACCCGAGTGTGACTGCCCGCCATGTACCACACCACCCCGAAGCCTTTCTGATTCCTTTTCTGATAGGAGATAGCGATGACCTTGTCCAGTGAGCTGGTGGCCTTGACGGATCACCATTTGCAATCGATTGATCGCCACCCTGCATTGCAGGCGATGCTGGCTGGAGAATTGAGCAAGACGCAGTATGCGAATTTTCTGATTCGCCTGTATCCGCTGGTGTCGCATTTTTGCCCGGCGATGGCTGCCGCAGCCGGGCGATGTGCTGACCGTTTGCCCTGGCTGAGACATTTCCTGTACGACCATGTGCAGGAAGAGCGAGGCCATGAAGCGATGGTGTTGAACGATCTGCGTGCGCTGGGTTGGCCGACGGCTCAGGTGGCGCAGCGTCGGCCGGTGCCTGCAGTGCAGGCCATGCTGGCCTTCAACTATCACGGCATCCACAACGAGCATCCCGCGTGTGTATTGGGACTGATCTATGTGCTGGAGATCATGTCAGCGCTGTACGGCGGCAAGGTTGCGCTCGCGATTTCACGCAAGCTGGATTTGCCCTTGTCGACAGGCTTCAGCTTTCTGGAGTCACATGCGTCGCTGGACGAAGACCATATGGCCGAATTGCGTCGCTTGTTGCAGCATCCGGAATGTGCAGAAGCCAATGACTGCGTATTGAACAGCGTGGATGTGAATTTCCAGCTATTTGCGAACATGCTCGGGCGCGAGGGCGCCAGTCCTTTGCACAGGACGCCGATCGAGGTTTGACGGCGATGCCCGGGGACGCTGTATGTGAGCGCTGTTCAACCGAGTCGTTCGATCCGGCGGTGTCAAAGACCCGCCGGAAACAGGCTTCCTGTCCCGGCGGGCGAGTGACTCGCGCCGTGTCCATCCTTGACCATGAACGGCATTTGGACTGTCAGCGGCCAATCATAGTGACAGCACCTGCGCATCCACGAAGCGAGGCCGCAGCCCCTTGCCAGCCATGATGCGCTTTTCCTGCTCTGATCGTTGCGAGCGGACGAGCCGAGACACGATCTGCATGTCGTGCTCTTCGATACGGAGGGCAGCATCGACCCAGAGGCTTGCGATGTTAGTCAATTCATCCAGGCTGATCGGTGTGACATGTTGCCGGCACTGGTAAATCGATTGCAGCGCATTGTGACGCTTTCCCTGCTTGCGAATGAAATCATCCACGGCCTTTTCACCTTCGCCGCGTGGAACGACGATATCGACGATGCCCATGCGCTGCAATTCCTCCGCACGGTAGATATTCCCTGACAACATCATCTCCTCCGCAATGCGCGTACCGACGCGCCGAGCCAACAGGCTGCAAGCACCCATGCCGGGGAACAGGTTGAAGATAATCTCGGGCAAACCCATGCGCACGCCCTGTTCTGCGATGATCACATTGCTTGATAACGCAAACTCGAAGCCGCCGCCGAGCGCATCGCCCTGAACCAGCGAGATGGTGACCACCGTGCTGTTGAACTGTTGTATGCGCAGCGCCATCGCTTTCACGCATAGCTGCGCGTAATGATCGAGCGCGTCGCGGTTACGTGAGCGGATCAGATTCAGGAACAATGCAAGGTCACCACCCAGGTTGAAAGCGGTGGGATGTCGCGAAGCGATGATCGAGTAATGCACCGGGCTCAGCGTGCCGTCATGCGGGTATTCCCCTCCGCTTGCCTGCAGCTGCTGAAACTGATGATAGATTTCTTCGACCATGTGCTGATTGAAGCACGGAATCCCCATGGGCTTCATCGCGATCCATTGCGCTTTCTGCCTTGGATCGTAGTCCACATCGATCTGTTGGTAATGCCGGTAGCGGCTGCCTGACAGGCTGCTCAACGAGGGTGTCGGTGCCGCCTTCGGCGGGTGGAGGGTATCGGTGTCGTTTTGAATTGTTTCGTCGACCAGAGCCATCAGCATGATTTTCTCCTTCAGTCCTGAAAAAAGATAAGGGTGGATAGACCGGGCAGGGTCGGTAGTAACGAGGTCAGCAGCGATAGAAACAGTAGTAACAGTAGTAACAGGAAACGTGGCAATGGGATCAATTGTCATGGGCGCAGTAGCGGGCGCAATAGCGGGCGCAGTAGCAAACCGTGGAATGTCTGGTGCACAGTTCACACAGCAGTCGAGCACATGATGGCTTTCCGGCAAGCTTTCTGCGATCCTGCTCCTCCATCATGTTGATTTATGCAATTGCTCTCGCATCCGGGGCTTGTGTTTACTCAAGGTGTTTCAAGCCAAGTCCAGTCTAAAAAAGCCGCAGATATCCGTAAAAATTATTAGCGGCTTACACCAATGCCCTAATTTTTCTCGTCACATTGCTAAGGCACGCAAAGAGGAGCTTGCAAAGAGGCGTGCGGTAAAATTCCGGATATCACAACAAAAGCAGCGGGGGCGGGATGAGCAAATTCGACAGGGCATTGCGCCAGCTGGTCGATAACAATCGGGAGTGGGCGGCCGACATGGTCGCGCGTGATCCGGACTTCTTCCGAAAGCTGGTCTCCCAGCAGTCCCCGGAATTCCTGTGGATTGGTTGCTCGGACAGCCGCGTGCCGGCGAACGAGATTGTGGGCTTGCAGCCGGGTGAGCTGTTCGTGCACCGCAATGTCGCCAATGTGGTGGTGCACACCGACCTCAACAGCTTGTCCGTCTTGCAGTTCGCGATCGATGTGCTCGGCATAAAGCATGTGATCGTCTGCGGCCACTATGGCTGCTCCGGTGTGCATGCGGCGATGGATCGTCGCCGTGTCGGCCTCGCGGACAACTGGCTGCGCCATGTGCAGGATGTGCACATCAAGCATGAGGATTTTCTGCCGCAGAGTTTGCCCGCGAAGCAGCGCGGCGACCGGCTATGCGAGTTGAACGTGATCGAGCAGGTGATCAATGTGTGCCAGACCACCATCGTGCAGGATGCGTGGGAGCGGGGCCAGGACCTGACCATCCACAGCTGGGTCTATAGTCTGGAAGACGGGCTGGTGCGCGATCTCGGGCTTGCGATCAGCGATCTGGACAGCATGACGCCACAGCTGGAGCAGGTGTTCCATCGCTACGCGCAGATGGTGGCGAATGATCAGGCGTCCTCCGCCTAGACTTGCCCGGCGGCGGTGCCCCACATTCAGAGGCTGACCTCAGAAACTGTGTTCCGGTCCCGGGAATCTGCCGCTCTTCACCTCGCGCACATAGGCGTCGATCGCGCCGGCGATGCTGGTCTGCCCTTCCATGAAGTTCTTCACGAATCGCGGCCGATGGCCGGGGTAAGCGCCCAGCATGTCGTGCATCACCAGCACCTGACCCGAGCAATCGACGCCGCCACCAATGCCGATGGTCGGTATCGTCAACAGCTGCGTGACTTCGGCCGCCAGCGCTGCGGGTATCGCTTCCAGCACGATCAGTGACGCACCGGCAGCTTGCAGCGCCAGCGCGTCAGCCTTCAGCTGGTCCGCGGCCGTGGCTGACTTGCCCTGCACCTTGAAGCCACCGAGCTGATGTACGGATTGCGGCGTCAGACCAAGATGCGCGCACACCGGCATGCCGCGCTCGACCAGCAATTGCACGGTCGGCAGCAGCCAGCTGCCACCCTCGAGCTTCACCATTTCGGCGCCGGCGCGCATCAGCACGGCGGCATGGTCATGCGCTTGCTGCGGCGTTGCGTAGGTCCCGAAGGGCATGTCGGCAATCACCAGTGCGCTGCTCGCGGCGCGTGCAACGCACGCAGTGTGGTAAGCAATGTCATCCAGCGTGACCGGCAGCGTGGTGCCATGGCCCTGCACCACCATGCCGAGCGAGTCGCCGACCAGCAGCGTATCGACGCCAGCGCGATCCATCAGCGCGGCAAAGCTCGCGTCATAGGCGGTCAGCATCGTGATCTTGTCGCCGGCGGCGCGCATCTGCGCAAGCGTCGCAATGGTGACTTTCTTGCGGGCGGCGCCGTCGTTGGCGCCCGGTTGGCTGCTCATGGGTTTCCTCGTGGGTGGTTCTGGGCAGGAGCCTGGCGGCAAAGGATCACTCGCCGCGATTGAAGAATTCGCGTTTGCCGCGCATGCCGGCGATGCGCTGCATCAGCAGCGCGAAGTCGTCGCTGCGCTCGATCGGGTTCAGGTGCTCGGCATTCACCATCAGCAGCGGCGCGGCATCGTAATGGTGGAAGAAACGGCTGTAGCCTTCGCACAGGCGCTGCAGGTAAGTCTCGGAGATGCCGCTCTCGGCGGGTACGCCACGGCGGCGGATGCGCTCGGCCAGCGTCGATGGCGCTGCCTGCAGATAGATCACCAGGTCCGGCCGCGGCGCGGACTGGCTGAAATGCTCGAACATCTGGTGGTACAGGTTCAGCTCGTCATCGGCCAGCGTCAGCGCGGCGAAGATCGGGTCTTTGTCGATCAGGAAGTCGGACACCACCGGTGCCGAGAACAAGTCGCCCTGCGTCAGGTCGCGCAACTGGTTCATGCGCTGGAACAGGAAGAACATCTGCGTCGGCAGTGCATAGCGCGCCGAGTCGCGGTAGAAGCGTTCGAGAAAAGGGTTTTCCTGCGGCTGCTCCATCAGCGGCTGCGCGCCGGTTTCGGTAGCGATGCGGCGCGCGAGGCTGGTCTTGCCGACGCCGATCGGCCCTTCCACGACGATGTACTTGTATTTTTCCAGGCTCATGGGCGTGGATGATACGTGATTGTGTTGGCAGTTCAACCAGAAACGCCGGATGCCGGGCACCGGCTGGACATCAGTCGACCATGCGGCGTATGACTTGCCCCTGCACTGCGGGCATGAAATTACTGGCCCGCCCCTGGCCGGGCACGTGAATATCGGCATCCAGTTCCAGCAAGGGCAGCAGCACGAAGGCGCGCCCCATCATGCGCGGATGCGGTACCTCAAGGGCAGGATCATGCAGCGTGAGATCGCCATACAACAGCAAGTCCAGATCCAGCGTGCGCGGCGCGTTGCGAAAAGGCCGCTCGCGGCCAAAGCGCGCTTCGATCGCTTGCAGCCCGGCCAGCAGTGCATGCGGATCCAGCGTCGTGTGGACGCGCGCGACCGCATTCACATAATCGTCGCCGCCGGCATCGACCGGTGCGCTCAGGTAGAGCGAGGATGTTGCGGTGACGGTGGTCTGCGGCAGCGCGCGCAGAGCGTCCAGCGCGTCACGGATGGCCTGCTTCGGATCACCGAGATTGGCCCCCAGTCCGATGTACGCGGTAATGGCTGCCGTCATTCGGCTGCGCCGCCGCTGTGACCACCGTCGTGGCCACCGCCCTGAGCGTCGCTGCCGCCCTTGCCGCGGCCACGGCTGCCACTGCGGCGACGGCGGCGCTTGGCCGGTGCGGCACTCTCATCCGCCGGCTTCTTGGCGAGCAGACGCTCGCGCTCGGGGCCGTCAGCGGCAATGAAATCGGTCCACCAGTCTCCCAGTTCCGCTGCCAGCTCGCCAGACTCGCAGCGCAGCAGCAGGAAGTCGTAACCGGCGCGCATGCGCGGGTGCTCCAGCATCTTGTACGGCGATTTGCCGATGCGCCGCTCGAAGCGCGGCTGCATCGCCCAGATGTCGCGCATGTCGGTCGTGAAGCGACGCTGCAGCGCCAGCTTTTCGGACTGGGTGTCGAGCACATCATCGGCCGCCAGGTGCAGGGCCGGGATCGGAGGTTCGCCGGCGGCCTTGTACGCATGCCATTTCTCCAGCACCTGGTGCCACAGCAGTGCCGCAAACAGGAAGCCCGGCGACACCGGCTTGCCCTGTCGGATGCGTTCATCCGTGTTCGACAACGCCAGCGTGACGAAGCGCTCGCCGAGCGGCTGCTCCAGCACCACATCCAGCAGCGGCAGCAGTCCGTGATGCAAGCCTTCCTTGCGCAGCTGCTGCAGGCAAGCCATCGCCTGCCCGCTCATCAAGAGCTTCAGCATCTCGTCGAACACGCGTGCAGCCGGCACATTGTTGATCAGCGGCGCCATCACCTTGATCGGCGCGCGCGTGGGCGCGGCAATCGAAAAGCCCAGTTTGGCCGCAAAGCGCACCACGCGCAGCATGCGTACCGGGTCTTCGCGGTAGCGTGCTTCGGGCACGCCGATGATGCGCAGGGTCTTGTTGCGGATGTCTTTCATGCCGCCGTGATAGTCGAGCACCTGCTCGCGCGCCGGATCGTAGTACATCGCATTGATGGTGAAGTCGCGGCGCTCCGCATCTTCATGCTGCTCGCCGAAGGTGTTATCGCGCAGCACGCGGCCGTGTTCATCCTTCGGCGCTTCATGGGCCGAGTTGCCACGGAAGGTGGTGACCTCGATCAGTTCCTGCCCGAACATCACATGCACGATCTGGAAGCGGCGGCCGATGATGAACGCGCGGCGGAACAGGCGCTTCACTTCTTCCGGCGTTGCATCGGTGGCCACGTCGAAATCCTTGGGTCGGTGGCCCAGCACCAGGTCGCGTACCGCGCCGCCGACGATGAAGGCCTTGAAGCCGGCCTTCTGCAGCGTCTGCGTCACGCGCACGGCATTCGGTGATACATCGTCCGGATTGATCCCGTGCTCGGACGGGCCGAACACGACGGGCTCGGTGCGCTTGCTGCCACCTTGCGGACCGACGCCGAGGATGCGGCGAATGAATTTCTTGATCATTGCTTGTCCTGATCAAACAGCTGCAGGATGGGCCAGCCATGCGCCTGCGCGTGCGCGGCGAGCGTGGCGTTCGGGTTGGTCGCGACCGGATGGGTGACCACCGACAGCAGCGGGATATCGTTCTGCGAATCGCTGTAGAAGGTGCTGCGCGCAAAGCTGTCCAGCGTCTTGCCGAGCGACGCCAGCCACGCGTGGGTATTGCTTACCTTGCCGGCGCCAAAGGGCGGCGTGCCGACCAGCTTGCCGGTCACGGTGCCATCGGCCAGCATCTCCGGTTCGGCGGCGATCAGGTGCTCGATGCCGAAAGCCTGTGCGATCGGGCCGGTCACGAAACGGTTGGTGGCGGTGATGATGCAGACCAGATCACCGGCCTGCTGATGCTCGGCCACCAGGGCGCGCGCCTCACTGCGCATTGCCGGGCGTATCACGTCCTCCATGAACTGCGCATGCCAGGTGGTCAGTTGCGCTGCCGGGAAGCGGGCCAGCGTGCCGAGCGCAAACTCCAGATACTCGACCGGGTTCAGTGTGCCGTTCTGATACTGATGATAGAACTCCAGATTGCGCGCGGTGAAAGCCTCGGGATTGACCGCTCCTGTGCGGCACAGGAACTGGCCCCATTCGTAGTCGGAGTCCAGCGGCAGCAGGGTGTTGTCGAGGTCAAAAAGCGCGAGGTTCATGCGGTCTGGTATGCGGATGCCGGGTGTGTTGATGAGATGGTCGGGAATGGCTTGTGATGGACTCAGGGTTGCATATGCAGTGCGGGGCGAGTCACTCAGTCAGTCGGTGGGCGCTGCTGCCGGCATGATCGGGGCCTGTATCGGTGTCGTCGAACAAGCCTTGTTGCAGCAGTTCGCGCAGCAGGTGGGTCGTGATCGGACGCTGGGTCTCCAGCGAGTAGCGGTCCAGCGCATCGAGCATCGCCGACAGCGAGCGCATGTCACGCCGGAAGTGGGTCAGCAGGTAGGGTAGCACGCCGGCCGACAGTGCCAGCCCGCGCGCCTGCGCTGCCTGTGTCAGTGCATCGATTTTTTCATCGTCGCTCAGCCCGTGCACCTGATAGACCAAGCCCCATCCCAGTCGGGTGCGCAAGTCTTCGCGCATCTCCAGCTGTGCGGGCGGCTTCTTCGCCGTTGCGACCAGCACGCCACCCAGCTCGCGCACTTCGTTGTACAGCGCGAACGCCGCATGCTGGCGTTCTTCATCGAGTTCGTCGCAATCATCGATCAGGTACAGGCGGCTCGCAGCGGCATGCCGGAACAGGGCGGCCGGCGCATGGGCATCCAGTAGCAGCGCCGCACCGGTGGCTGCCAGTGCAGCGAGCAGGTGCGACTTGCCCGCACCGGGGCCGCCCCACAGGGTGACGAAGCGCTGGTCCAGCGTCGTGGCATCACGGCGGGCGATGCGTTGCAGGAGGGCGGCCAGTTCCTGGTTTCTGCCGATGACAAAGCTGTCCAGGGTCTGCGGTCGGGCCGCGCCCCAGTCGAGCAGCAACTGCCTCATGTTTGCGTGTAAAGACTGCTGTTCAGATATTGTCGGCGCAGGTGGCCGAAACCGACCGAGAGTATAGCTGACGCAGGCAGCGCCAACAGGATGCCGACAAAGCCGAACAACTGCCCGAAGGCGAGCAGAGCGAAGATCACCGTCAGCGGATGCAGGCCGATACGCTCGCCCACCAGCCGTGGCGTCAGGTAGAAACTTTCAATGAACTGTCCGAAGCCATACACGACCGCGACGGCGATCAGGCCGTCCCAGCCCTGGAACTGCAGGATCGCCGCAATGATCGCCAGCACCAGCCCCAAACCGAAACCGATGTACGGAATGAACACCAGCAGCCCGGTCAGGATGCCGACTGGCAGTGCGACATCGAAACCGGCCACCGTCAGCGCGACCGAGTAATACGTCGCCAGCAGCAGCATCACCAGCAACTGACCGCGCAGGTATTGCGCCAGCAGCACATCGACTTCGCGCGCCATCTCCGACACTTGCGCGATCCAGCGGCGTGGAATGGTGTCGGCGATGCGCCGGAACAGCGGGTGCCAGTCGGCCAGCAGGTAGAACAGCACGATCGGGATCAGGAACAGGGTTGCGACCCAGCCGATCAGTGCGCTGCCGCCGACGCGCAGCCAGGTCAGTACGGCTGACCCGGTGCCGTCGCCGGCCGCCAGCTTGGCGGCCAGCGCTTTTTGCAGGGCTGGCAGGTCAAGGCGGCCGGCCAGCCCCATCTGTCGCAGCCAGGGGCCAATCACGGCATCGATCTTTGCCAGCAGTGACGGCAGTCGCGAGCGCAACACGGGCAGCTCATCGGCGAGGATCGGCACCACGATCAGTGCGATCGCGGCAATGATCAGTCCCAGCCCGATCATTGCAATCAGCACCGCCAGCGCACGGGGCAATCCGGCCTCGGCCAGCTTGTCCACCGCCGGGTTCAGCACATAACCGATGACGGCAGCGGCCACGAATGGGGTCAGCACCGGGCCCAGCAGCCACAACAGCAGCACGAACAGCAGGCCGACAGCGATCCACAGCCAGGTCTGGCGGTGTTCAGGAGGGATAACCAGGCTCATCGTCAGGCAGCTCAGGGAGGGGGTTTTGGTAAAATAGGGAACTCTGTTGCCGGCCCCACCGCCTTGTCATTGGGGCAAGCCTGCATTCTACCGTTTCTACCGCTTATCCCAGATCCCGCCATGTCCTCGAATTCCCCGGTTTCCCTTTCCTATCGTGATGCAGGTGTTGATATCGATGCGGGCGACGCCCTCGTTGAAGCGATCAAGCCATTTGCGAAGCGTACGATGCGCGAAGGCGTGCTGGCAGGGATAGGCGGGTTCGGTGCATTGTTCGAAGTCAGCAAGAAGTACAAGGAGCCGGTGCTGGTGTCCGGTACCGATGGCGTCGGTACCAAGCTCAAACTGGCGTTCCACCTGAACCGTCATGACACGGTCGGCATCGATCTGGTGGCGATGAGCGTCAATGACATCCTGGTGCAGGGCGCCGAGCCTCTGTTCTTCCTCGATTATTTCGCTTGTGGCCGCCTCGATGTGGCCGCCGCTACCGATGTGATCAAGGGCATTGCCGCAGGTTGCGAGCAAGCCGGCTGCGCGCTGATCGGTGGCGAGACTGCCGAAATGCCGAGCATGTACCCGGATGGCGAGTATGACCTCGCCGGTTTCGCAGTGGGTGCGGTGGAGAAATCGAAGATCATCGATGGCCGCAAGATACAGCCGGGCGATGTCGTGCTCGGCCTGGCATCGTCGGGCGCGCACTCGAATGGCTACTCGCTGGTGCGCAAGATCCTCGATGTCGCGAAGCCTGACCTGAATGCCGATTTCCATGGCCGACCGCTGGCCGACGTGTTGCTGGCGCCGACCCGCATCTATGTGAAGCCGCTGCTGGCACTGATGGACAAGATGCCGGTACACGGCATGGTGCACATCACCGGCGGTGGTCTGGTCGAGAACATCCCGCGTGTGCTGCAACCGAACCTGACCGCGGTGCTGCAGCGTGACAGCTGGACCATGCCACCGTTGTTCAGCTGGCTGCAGCAGCATGGCGGCGTCGCCGACGCTGAAATGCACCGCGTATTCAACTGCGGTATCGGCATGACGGTGATTGTCTCGAAAGACAATGCCGACGCTGCCGAGGCGACGCTCAAGGCGCTGGGCGAGACGGTGTATCGCATCGGCGTGATTCGCGAGCGCCAGGGCGACGAGCACCAGACCATCGTCGAGTAATACTTCCCTCCTCCTTACAGCGATGGTTGTACAGCCATCGCTGCGTCCAGTTCGCCACAGTTGTCTGCCTCGCAGGCGGCACCTTCTCATCGGGCAGGTGCCCGGTGGCCAGGTTTCCGACGCTCCTGCGCTGATTTCTTCATGCTCCCGGTGGAAGCCACCCGTCGTGGCTGCGAACGAGATGAGCTCTGTGGCAGACAACTACGACAGCCCATGGAAAGAAGCGATCGAGCGCTGTTTTGCCGAATTTATCGCCTTCTATTTTCCCGAGGTTCATGCGCAGATCGACTGGACGCACAGTGTGGAATTCCTCGAACCGGAATTACGCTCGGTCTTGCACGGCAGCGAACCTGACAAGTGTGTGGTCGACAAACTGGTGCGCGTCACGAGATTGGGTGGTCAGCATGAGTGGGTCGTCGTACATCTCGAAATACAAAGCCAGCAGCATGCTGCATTTGCCGAGCGCATGTTTATCTACCACTACCGTTTATATGAGCGCTACCGCCAGCCGCTGGCGAGCCTCGCTGTCTTAGCCGATGATCGCTTGAACTGGCGACCAGAATCTTTTAATTACGAAGTCTTCGGCTGTCAGTTAGGTTTGCGCTTTCCCGTGGCTAAATTGCTGGATTGGTCTGGTAGTGACGCACGGCTGACGGATAGCCGCAATCCCTTCGCGATCATTACGCGTGCGCATTTGGCGACATGAGCTACCCGCGATGATCCTGCTGAGCGCGCACAGGCCAAGCTGACTTTGGTACGCGACTTGTTCCGAACGGGACTAGATCGACAGCGAATGATCGAGCTATTCAGAGTGATTGACTGGATGCTGCGGCTTCCCAAAGAAAAAGAAATGCAGTTCCGGGAGAATATGTTGAAGGTTGAGGAGGAGGCGACAATGCGCTACGTGAGTTCAATCGAGCGACTGGCTATGGATGAAGGGATGGAAAAGGGCATGCAGCAGGGAATGCTGCAGGGAATGCATCAGGGGCAGGTTCGAGCATTGACCCGAATACTGGCAATCCGCTTCGGCGAGTTGCCCGACTGGGTACAGCAAGAGCTGGCAAAGGCGACGGATTCAACACTTGATACCTGGATAGATGCTGCCTTCGGCGCGAAGTCGCTTGAGGAAGTATTTGCTGCCCATTCCCGACACTGAAAGCAAGAGCGTTTGAAAGGTCTTCTGGTGCCAGGTCCCTGACGCCATGACCAGCTTGAAGTCTGTATTGACTGATTGTCGTGTCAGAATATGGTGGGCTCCATGCGCACGCACCCGTTCCAAGATAAGCCAGAATTGTTTTTACAAGGTGCGCTAAGGCGCACCACAAGCTGGAGATGCACGCGTTATTTTGTTGTCTGGGCATTCGCCGGTAAATCTGTAGCCCTTGCGTTTGAGGCAGCGTTCGAACTCATTGAATCGCTTCGCGTAGGCCGCGTTTTCAGATTCTTCGGGAGCGCGCACAGCCTCGATCTGTTTCGGGGAAAAATACGGACTATTCGGAGATCGTCCGCCCCCACATTCTTCGGAGGCTAGGAACCTGTCCTCAGCTGAAGCACCCGGCTTTTCCCATTTCTCCAAATAGGGAATTGGAAAAGCGAGCTTTCGATATGCTTCACCATGCGGAACGAAGCACAACACCGGGCAACAGCCGGTCGCAATCAGCGCTACGAATACAACAAAACTCAAACTGGGAAATTGTTTCATTGCGCAGCACTCAAAAAAACTGCAATCGCCTGCCAAACCTGTGGTGACAACATGTCGGCAACTGCGAATGGCGCTGACGGAATCACAGCAATTCCTGACCAGACGTTCTGTAAAGTTCGTTCGTGATCGGACATCCCACGTTTCGCATTTCCACTGGCATCGTACAAATTGAACGTATGACCTCCGATAAAATCATGAACGCCAGAAAATGACTCAATAAGCCGGTCTTGCCAGCTACCGGGCTTATACGGAACTCCGAAGAGAGTGCCTTTGTATCCCTGAATTCCACCGGTCGTGCCGAACATGCCTTTGCCTTTGTCAGATTCGAGGTAGGTGGCGAGGGGGGTGCCAGCCTTTTCCTCGTCGAACTGTACAAATCCATGCTTATCAAGCACAAGCTGAGTTTTTCCTTTGCTGTCCAGGATGGGCTTGTCAAATTCATCACTGAGTACTTTGCAGTTCTCGTTTTGTTTGCCGCATAGCAGATCAAGATCGATACGCGTCCCCCCTAATTTCTTGCGATCGTTTCTGACTCCCTGGCTTTCTCCGCTGAGATTGGAGATCGTCGTTTTGCCATCTGTAATCCCGACAAATTCACCGGATTCCTGAACCATCAGCTCTCGCATTTTCTCCGCGGCAGCTGACAAGCCTTCCTTCGTGACGGCGTTCGATTCCATGCCGACAACGGAGCCGATCAGGATATTCATTACCTGCTCTTCTCGTCGCAACTGATCGAGTCGGGATGTCAATGCCTGTTTTGCATCGCCTTCAGGCAGGTCTTTCATTGCCAGCTCTAAAGCCCGGCGATGTTGGCTGACATAGTCATCGACGGCTTTGTAGGCTTTGCCTGTGAATTCCTGCGCAATAGTCACTTGCGCGTTGATCTCCCGTGCGACACGTTCGGCATCAAAAATCCTGGCCAACCCAGTCGAAACATCGCCTGTTCGCACAGCCTTGTTACCCGCAAGATCGCTGACGCCCGCAGTCGTCACGCTGACGCTATGTCCGCTGTCGCTGCCTCGTCCGGCATTGCTGCCTTGTGGTGCATAGCTTCCCTGCGGGTTTTGACCGACACCGATGCCAACCCCTGCGGCACGTGCGCTGTAATCGGCCCGGTTCATCACATCAGCGAGCGCCAGTTCCCCGGTCGAGAAGTGGTTGACGCCGGCCGTCACAGCGGCGTCGGTGCTGGCGATGATGCCGCCCTTGAGTTCGGTCTCGCCTGCCACCTGGACCTGAAAGCCGCCGTCACCCGCCCGCAAGCCGCTGGCGGTTGCCGTGCTCAGAAAGTCGCTGTGGATGTTCGATGTCGATGCATTGAATTGCGCAGACGGACTGCCGCCCGCCAGTGGCAACGTGAAGCTGCCGCTCAGGGAGCGTTGTCGATGCTCGTAATGACTGCTGTCCTGCAGGCTCTCGATCAGCAAGTTACCGCCCACGCGCGCATTGATTATTGGTGCGTTCACGATCGCGCCCTTCAGTTGACTGTCCCCCTGGCTTTGCAATGAAGCGCTGCCTGCTGCGCTGACTTCCGTATTTGTCCACGAGCTGTCATGAGCGGCCGTCTGGCCGCGGGCCTTGCCAGCTCTGGCGATGATCCCGATGCCCGTGCCGGTCTTGCCGATGCTGGCTGCCACGCCGATGCCTGCGCTGCGGCTGTGGCTGTTCATGGACTGGGTGCGGGTGCTGGCTTGCGCTTCCATGAGCAGCTCGCCGTCGGACTGCAACGCGACGGTTTCGGTAGCGACGATCTGGCTGCCGGCGACCGTCAGCCGTGCGTCTGGTCGACCTTGCGCACGGATATCAACGTCGCTGCCCGCCGCCACGACCGACGGCACGACTCGGGTCGCATACCCGGTTGCTGTTGATTCAGACCGGCTGCTGCCGATCGTGACAGCGAGTTTCACATCGCCCGCATGCGCCGGATCCCCGGCCACTTCGTTTGCGGTGTTGGCGACGGTCAGTCCGGTCGCAGCTGCGGCCAGCACCTGCGCCCGGCTGCCTTGTGTTTGCTGGCTCGCCTTGTTCAGGCTATCCAGCGAGCGGCCGGCATCGATGACCGGGTTCGACAAACTGATCGACACGCCGCTGTGACGGAATGAGGACGTTTGCCTGGCATCGGACGTGTCGACAGCGCCGGCGATATCGACATTGGCGGCTGTGATGGCGACCGATCCTTGCGGTGCGACGATCTTGCTTGCCTGCTGGCGGAAGCTATCGCCAGCATCGATGCGGACATTGCCAGCCAGCGTACCGATCTGGCTGCCGCGTTGGCGGGTGCTGTGCAATTCGCTGGTGTGTTGCTGTCGCTGATTGCCTATGCTGATCGACGGACCGGGACCGGAGAACAAGCCTGAGCGGGTGTCACGACGAAAAGATGCACTGAAGTCGGACTCCGTGGCAGACGTGATCAATACATCGCCCGTGGCTTGCAAGCGGGTGAGGCGATCGCTCGTCACATCGCTGCCGACGATGTTCAGGTCTTGCCCCGCAAGCAGGTCAACGGTACTGCCGCTGATGGTACTGGCCAGCGTATTTGTGTGCTCGAAGACCGTTCGCTGCGTGCTGGTGCTGGAACTGAACAAATCACGGTGTCGGAACGCCAGTCCTTGCGCGAACGATGTAGTTGACGCAGCTGCGGTCATCGCGATATCGCGAGCTGCCGACAAGCTGACCGCTGCATTGGTGGAATCGATGTTGGCAGCGCGCGTGGCCAGGTCCCGCCCGGCAGCCATCAGGATCGCGCGATCCGCTTGCACGACAGTGCCGACCTCCGTGCGCTGGCTTTCATGCAGATAGTTGGCGCTGCCGCGCGCGTCTGCAGTCAAGCCGGAGCGGGTCGTGACGGTACCCAGCGTCAGGTCACGGCCGGCGATCGCGGTGATCACAGTCGATGCAGTCGCTGCGGTCGTCGCAGTCATCTCAGTCATCGCTGTCTTCGCAGTCGTCGCGACACTCGTGTCGCTGCCGTGGTTCATGACGTGCGCGCCATCGACGGCAATGTCACGACCGGCCAGCATCTGCAGTTCACCCTGGTCTGCAACATGCAGCAGAGCCACGCGGTCGATGCCGGTTCGCGTGGCGTCGCTGGTGGTCCGCGAGGATGCGCTGTGGCGAGCGCTGTCGCGCGTACTGCTGGCGACCCGAATGTCGCGCCCGGCCCAGAGCTGCTGCTGATGCCGCGTACGGACTTCCCCGCCATGGATGTCGATGTCGTCGGTGGCGATCAGCAAGGCGTTATCGCCGCTCAGGATGCCACGGTTGCTGATAGCGCGCGCCTGCAGTTGCAAGCCCTCGGTGCCATGGATCAAGCCTGCATTATCGATCGCATCGGTGACTGACAGCACCACACGCTGCGCGGATATCAGCGTCCCGCTGGCGTCGAGGTCGTCGGACCGAGGCAGCAGATACACGCGCGGTACCAGTACGCGCTTCGTATGTGCCGGTTGCTCATCACGCGCCGGCACCGTGATGTCCTGCTCGACCAGCCAGACGATATCGGCGGTGAGTTTCGCAAGCTGGCTGGCAGTCAGCGCGATGCCAGGTTGCAGCTGCAATGCAGTTGCCTGGTGCATGCCATTGGCCATCAGCGCGGCATACTGCGCCTCGTCATTGTCTTGCCCCGGCAAATAGCGACGCCCGGTCAGCTGCGCGATCTGTTCGCGAACGATGCGCTGCTCGATGTAACCATCGCCAAGCCGTTGCTGTAGTCGCTCGGGGTTGGCCGTCAGTCGTGCCAGCATCGCGTTGGAACTCAGCCATTGCCGATACTGCGTGAAGCGCGGGTCCGTGACGAGCAATGGGCCTGTACGCTCGTTCATGCGAAACAGACTGCTGCGGTCGGCAGCGATCCTTTGCGCGTCGATGTCGATTGCGGGCGACGGTAGCTGGTCAGCCTGTTTGTCCCGAGTGACCGCGAGGGGCAAAGGCTGCGTGCTGAGGGTGTCCGCCGGTGCATAAGGCAGCACCGGTCCCCGCACTTCCTTGTAGGCGATGTTAGCGATAGGCAGCACGATCATCGTCTGACTGGTGCCAGATTCATGCACGCGCGTCGTGCCCTGGGTGGCGATGTTTTGCAAACGGTCCAGCGTACCGGTCAATTCGCCGCCGGCAATGATCTGGCTGTTCTCGTTCAGTATCGTCTGGCCGGTAAGTTGCATGTCACCTCCGGACACGAGGCTGGCCGGCGCACTGTTCAACACCCGGCTTTCATGCACGCTGCGGTCGACCACATACTCCGTGCGGCTGTAGGTATGGGTCTTGCCGATTCCGGCCGCAGTCAGCTCATCAGGCAGGTACTTGCGACTGTCGCCTGCCGGTTGTACATAAATGAAGCGCTGCGGGCCGGATACCTGCACCTCGGTCAGCTCGACGCCGCCGTTCAGATTCTCCAGCAGATCGGCGCTCAGGCTGATCCGGCCCAATGCGTCGATGCTGGCCGCGCGGTTCAGTATGTGCGCTGCTTGTCCGGTCGCGTTGCCACGGCCATGGTCGCTGTCACGGACATGTCCATCGCCCTCATCACCGAGTTGCCGACCGATGCGCAGATCAGCGCCGGCAAAGATCGTTGCGCGCTCGCTGTTTTGTAGTTCACCAACGGCGATGTCGATGTCCGCAGTCGCTGCAATGACCGGACTGGCGTCGGGATGCCCCGTATTCGCAATACGCTCGGCTTGCAATGCAATCCGTTCGCCGAGCAACTTGCCATGTGCGACATTATCAATGCGGGTGGCGGTCAGCGTCAGGCTGCGCGCATCGATGCTGCCGCTGTTTTCCAGCTTGCCGTCGATATTGACCCTCAGCGATTCGGTCGCTGACCAGTGGCCGGCATTGCGCATGCCCAGTCCATGTGCGGTACCCACCAGCCAGATGCGGTTCGCATACATGCCGCCGAGCTTCGCCACATCGAGCGCGAAGACCGGCGTTCCTGCGGCATGGATGCCGGTGTGATTGGTAGCCTTGTCTGCGCTGCCGTCCGAGGCGTTGTCGGCAGCCTTGGTGGCGACCTTGGTCGCCTCCGGTGCTTTCAGTTCCATCCGCACATCGTGCGCCCAGATCTCTGCATTGATCTGTGCCGCTTGCGTCAGCAAGGACAAGATATCGGTGCGCGATGCATCCAGCCCGCGACCGGCGATTTCCAGCGTGCCTTCGCCCATCGTGTAGCCACTGAGCTTGCCATCAATCAGGTTTGGGCTTGCGGTGGCCAGTTCTGCCTTCGATGCGTGGATGAAGCCGCAGCCCCGGCAGCTGATGCCGGACGGATTCGCGATCACCAGTTCAGCCTTGCTGCCGGCGATCTCGACATAGCCTTGCAGCAGACTGGGGTGGTTGCTGCGCACGTCATTGATGATGAGCTTGGCTTCGCCACCTAGTAGCGCCGGGTTCGCAGCGATCCAGCCGGCCAGCGCGGTCGCTGATGCGGACCGGCCATTGTTGATCACGGCGCCTTGCGCCGTGATGTCGAACTGACTGAAACGGTTAATCGACACGCCGCTCGTGTTCGGCCGGGTGATATCGATCTGCGGCAGGCCATTCGCGGTCTGAAGTAGTACCGCGCGCTGCTCGGCCGGCGCGGTACTGTCCGTGTGTAGTTGCGCCCGTGCGATATCACCGAGTACCAGTGCCGCGATCAGGCCGGACAGCCATCGCTTTACGGGCCGGTCATCACACAGACTTTTGCCGTGTTCTTTCCTCAGACCTTGCATGTCGCCCTCCGTCACAGTGACAGGCTGAGCAGGAAGCCGGCCGTCGTGCCGACGGTACGAAAGCCTTCGGGGTAGTGCCAGGGCTTGCCCGCAAACAGATCCCAGCTGAACTTGCCCGACCCGCCGCGCAGACCAAGCACACTGCCGCCCAGGCGTTTCCCGGGCAGGTTGTCGGCAGAGCGGCCACCGACCTGACCACCATCGATACCGACATACAGCTCACTGCGGATGGCGCCCACGGACCAGCCCAGGTCTTGCCTGAGCAGCCAGCCATGGTCGCCGCTGAGCAGTGATTCACCATCGAAACCACGCACGGTGTAGCGGTTGCCGATGATGAAGCGATCCTGTGGCGTCAGTGGTGTGCGGTTCCATTGAGCGCGCCAGCCCAGGCTGTAGCGCCAGCGCTGGCTGGCGAACGTGAATGGCAGCGACAGCAAGGCATCCGCACGCAGCAGCTGCATGCGTGAACTGCCCTCGCCGAAGGCTTCTTCGGGCGCGCGCAATGCCGAGAGTGCACCGGTGCCACGCCGCCATGCGAGGCTGGCATCAAGGCTGCCGTCAGCGATGCGCTCGCGATGCGATACCGACAGCTCCCAGCCCGCCGTGCGTCGGTGCTGGCCAGTCAGTTCGGTGTCGTCGATGAAGTTCCGCGACTTGCGCAGCCAGGCACGCAGCGTGCCCTGGGTCTTGCGCATGCCATCGCGATACAGCAGGCGCGTCAGCGCGAGGTCTTGCGTCGCGCCTTCGCCGCTGTAGCGGATATCGGCATTCAGCCCGGCGACCGATTGATGGAAGCGGAACTGGCTGGCGCTGAATGCCAGCAGCCAGTCGCGGTAGGGTACCGAGTAGTGAACCGTGCCCGAGCTGCTGCCGCGTACCCCTGGCAGGCCATCACCGAGCGACTGGCTGTAGCTGATGTAGAACAGGTCGTTCAAGGTCCACCAGTGGTCATACGAGAAGGTGGCCGCTGCCTGGTACTTGCCGGTGGCCTGGGTGCCGGCATCGTCCAGCAACAGACTGAGACGAAAGGGTAGCCGCTGCTGCCAGCGGATCAGCACATCACTATCGCCAGGCTGCGCGTCGGGTGCTTCCGACGGGCGTATCTGCATGTCGGAATCGGCGGTCGGCAGCCGCTTCAGGTTTTCCAGTCCTTGTTCCAGCGCGCGCAAGTCCAGCAGGTCGCCTTCATCCAAGGGCATCGCATTCGTGATCCGCGCGCGCACATCACTGCCGTCGGCCAGCTGCAATTGCCGCACGCGTCCCGGTATCAGGCTCAGAACCAGTTCGCCGCTGCGCAAGTCCTGCGGCTCGGCCAGCACACGCGTGGTGACGTAGCCGCGCGCCAGTATGGCCAGCTGCACGCGCTGCAACACGATGCGTAGGCCTTGCGCACCGAGGCAACGTCCGGTGGCCGGGTCGTCGCGGGTGTCCGCCGCGCTCAGCGCCCAGCGAAAGCGTTTGGCCTGATCGCCGCGCAGCGTGAGCCGGTGTATCAGCCGACAGGGACTTTCGTTGTCCGGCAAGCGGGCCGGCTCCGGTCGTGCGGACTCGGACTGCACATGCGCTTGTGGCTCGGCTTGCCGCCGCAGGCTCTGTTCGCGTTGTTCCTGCCGCTGCAATTGCAGGTCCGGGTCGGCCAGCTGTGCGCGCGCCGCACTGACCAGGCTGCAGCAGCACAGCAGATAGCAGAGTGCGCGCGATCGCGATGTTCGAAAAAACTTCCCTGAGCTTACGCGCATGAATCATCCGATCCTGAACCAGTCTGCTTCGATCAAGCAAGGGGACGGATTCTAGAAAGCCGGATGCGGCCTTGTCAGCGGAAATTCAACGCTTGTTGTACGGAAGTTGTATGCCCGCGCAAAGATCCATGCCGAGCCTGTGCAAACGGCAAGTACATGACGTCATCGAACAAAATGTTCGATGAAGATCAGGCTAATCAGGCGAGCGCGATGGGAAGCTTATTGCGGGTCGCGGCGCAATTCCGACTGTGCCAGCGTCTGCAGCGCGCCGCGTGGCTCGCTGCGCGCGATAGATGCCGGCGGCATCACACGTACCGGCTGGTTCGCATGGTCGGCAGACGACAGCACATTGCTGGTCGCGTCACCGGCCGCATTCCACACCGGGTCGGCAATGCCCTCGAACACGGCCTTCAGTTGCTTGCCCCAGGTGCTGCGTATCATCTGGAAGTACTGGTTCTTTTCATCGATGGTCACGAAGCGATTCACCTGCAGTGAATTCGCCTCGTACACCAGCAAGTCCAGCGGAAAGCCGACCGAAATATTCGATTTCAGTGTCGAGTCCATCGAGATCAGCGCGCACTTCGCGCCCTCGTCGAGCGGCGTTGCCGGCGAGATCACGCGATCGATGATGGGCTTGCCGTATTTCGCCTCGCCGATCTGGAAATACGGATTCTCGTCATGCGATTCAATGAAATTGCCGGCAGCGTACATCTGGAACAGCCGGCAGCGTTCGTCGCGGATCTGGCCACCGAAGATCAGGCTGACATTGAAATCGATGCCGGATTGCTCCAGTGCGCGCGCCTCGCGCTTGTGCACCGCGCGAATCGAGTCACTGACGATCTGCGCCGCTTCGTACATCGTCGATGCGGTCCAGATGCTGATGCCTTCGGGCGTCAGGTATTCGGCAACGGTCTGCCGTATGCTCTGCGAGATCGACAGGTTCCCCGCCGTCATCAGCACCATCATGCGGTCGCCTGGATTCTCGAACACCGACATCTTGCGGAAGGTGCCGATGTGGTCCACGCCCGCATTGGTACGGGAGTCGGACAGGAAGACGAGGCCGGCATTGAGGCGCATCGCGACGCAGTAGGTCATGTTCGGTAGCCCGGAACGAAAAGTCTGATTTTAATCGACCTCATGCCGCATGCTTCAGCGGTGGCAGTTCCGGTGCGGGTGTCGGCGCTGGTACCAGCGGCACGAGGAAGTCGCGGCTGACCAGATTGCCCAGTACATAGACTTGCTCCAGGAACTCGGTCAGGTAGTCATGCAGCCCGCGCTGCATGATGTCGTCGATGCTGTTGAAGCGCAGGTTCGCATGCAGCCGGCCCGCAAAGCGTTCGGTCTCGCACGATACCTCGTTGCGCACCTGCTCGAGATTGTTCACCACTTCGGTCAGGCAAGCCATCAGCGAGCGAGGCATGTCGCCGCGCAGGATCAGCAGCTCTGCCACGCGCTCGGGCGTGATCACGTCGCGGTAAGCCTTGCGATAGGTTTCAAAGGCCGATACCGACCGCAGTACCGCGGCCCAGTGGTAATAATCCATCTCGGTCGCAGCCAGCAGCTCGCGGTCGGTTCCGTGGAATTTCACGTCGAGCAGGCGTGCGGTATTGTCCGCGCGTTCGAGGAAGGTGCCGAGGCGGATGAAATAGAACGCCTCATCCTTGAGCATGGTGCCGATGGTGACGCCGCGCGACAAGTGCGAGCGATGCTTCACCCATTCAAAGAACTCACCGGGGTCGCGCTCCAGCACGCCTTCCTGCAGCAGATGGTTCATCTCCAGCCAGGTGGTGTTCTGCGTCTCCCACACCTCGGTGGTCAGCGTGCCGCGCACGGCGCGTGCATTCTCGCGCGCACTGGTCAGGCAGGATGCAATCGAGGAGGGATTGCCCGGGTCGCGCACCATGAAGTCCAGTACGTCCCTGCGCGTCAGCAGGCCGTACCTCGCATCGAACGCCGGTTGCAGCTCCGAGATGCCCAGCACCGCACGCCAGCCTTGTTCGGCGGCTTCCGCAGACTGCGGCAGCAGCTGGGTCTGGATGTTCACGTCCAGCATGCGCGCTGTGTTCTCCGCCCTCTCAGTGTAGCGAGCCATCCAGTACAGATGATCTGCAGTGCGACTTAACATGGTCACATCTCCATGGTGTAAATCATTTCTCCAGTACCCAGGTGTCCTTGGTGCCGCCGCCCTGCGACGAATTGACCACCAGTGAACCCTCTTTCAGCGCGACGCGCGTCAGGCCGCCCGGCACCATGCTGACCGTTTTGCCGGACAACACGAAAGGACGCAAATCGATATGGCGCGGTGCGATGCCGGCTTCCACATAGGTGGGGCAGGCCGACAGTGCCAGCGTCGGCTGCGCGATGTAGCCATCGGGCCTCGCGATCACGCGCTGGCGGAAGTCGTCGATCTCGGCCTTCGTTGACGCCGGCCCGACCAGCATGCCGTAGCCACCGGCGCCATGCACTTCCTTCACCACCAGCTTTTCCAGATGGGCCAGTGTGTAGTCGAGGTCTTCCGGTTTTCGGCACTGGTAGGTCGGCACATTGTTCAGGATCGGCTCTTCCGACAGATAGAAGCGGATCATGTCCGGCACATACGGATAGATGGACTTGTCGTCTGCCACGCCGGTGCCGACCGCATTGGCGAGGGTCACGCGACCGCCGTGATAGGCAGCCAGCAGGCCCGGTACGCCGAGCGAGGAATCCGCGCGGAACACCAGCGGATCGAGGAAGTCATCGTCGATGCGGCGATAGATCACGTCCACCCGCTGCGGGCCACGCGTGGTGCGCATGTACACATAGCCATCATCGACGAACAAGTCCTTGCCCTCGACCAGTTCCACGCCCATCTGCTGCGCGAGGAACGCATGTTCGAAGTAAGCCGAGTTGTACATACCGGGGGTCATCACCACCACGGTCGGGTCGTCGATGCCGGTCGGCGCAACGGAGCGCAGCATGTCCAGCAGCAGGTCCGGGTAGTGTGCGACCGGTGCCACTTTGTGGCGCGCGAACAGTTCGGGGAACAGCCGCATCATCATCTTGCGGTCTTCCAGCATGTAGGACACGCCAGACGGCACACGCAGGTTATCTTCGAGCACGTAGAACTCGCCTTCACCGGCGCGCACGATATCGACGCCGGCGATATGCGCATAAATGTCGGACGCGACACCCACATCCTGCATCTCGCGCCGGTACTGCGCATTGTTGAACACCTGCTCGGCCGGGATGATGCCGGCCTTCACGATGTGCTGCGCGTGATAGATGTCATGGATGAACAGGTTCAGCGCCTGCACCCGCTGCTTCAGCCCCTTCTGCAGCTGCGCCCATTCATGCGACGGAATGATGCGCGGGATGATGTCGAACGGGATCAGTCTTTCGGTGCCTGCATCGCTGCCATACACCGCGAAGGTGATGCCGACGCGGCGGAACACGAGGTCGGCCTCGACACGCTTGCGCGCGACGATATCGGGCGGCTGGCTGGCCAGCCAGCTTTCGAATTCCCGGTAGTGCGGGCGCACCTGCCCGCTTGCATCCGCATACATCTCGTTGAAAAAGCCGGCCATGCTTGCTGCACCCTTGTTTGATTCATGTTGTCAGGGGTGGCAACAATCAAGAAATGTGCCAGCGCAACACGCGCGGGGCGTTCAGGGGCGGCGCAGGTCGTCGACCAGGGCGGCGCTGTCCGCGCCGGGGGCGGGTGTGAGCCAGGTCACCAGCATCATCGCGAAAAATCCGGCAGGAACGCCGAAGATCCCGGCCGACACCGGCGCGATGTGGAACCATTGGTTGGCTGTGCTGCCGCCCAGTGCCGGGCTGGTCTGCACCAAATAGATGAGACAGACGAAGAAACCGGTCAGCATGCCGGCAATTGCGCCCTGTTGGTTCGCGCGTTTCCAGAAAATGCCCAAAACCAGTGCAGGGAACAAGGTCGATGCCGCCAATGAAAACGCGGCACTGACCATCGACAGAATGTCGCCCGAGCGGAATGACGCGGTATATGCAGCCAGCAGCGCGACCACCAGCAATAGCAACTTGGAAATCGTCACCTGCCGCTGGCTCGACGCCTGTGGGTTCACCATCTTGAAGTAGGTGTCATGCGACAGCGCGCTCGAGATCGTCAGCAGCAAGCCATCCGCTGTCGACAGCGCTGCGGCCAGTGCGCCGGCGGCGATCAGTGCCGAGATCACATAGGGCAGGCCCGCGATCTCGGGCGTGGCCAGCACGATCATGTCACCGTCGATTGCAATCTCGGCCAGCTGCACCAGGCCATCGGCATTGATGTCGGTGATGCTGATCATGGGCTTTGCGCGATCGATGTTGGCCCAGTAGCTGACCCAGGACGGCAGATGCCCGAAATCGGCGCCGACCAGCGTGCTGTAGATTTCGGTCTTCACCATCACCGCCAGTGCGGGCAGCGCGGTGTACAGCAGCATGATGAAGAACAGTCCCCAGAACACCGACATCCGGGCCTGCGGCACCGAGCGCGTGGTGTACGAGCGCACCAGAATATGCGGCAGCGCCGCGGTGCCCAGCATCAGGCAGAACACGAGCGCGAGGAAATTATTGCGCTTGATGTCGGAGGCCGCCTCACTGTCGCCGGGGAAGGGCTGCGTATGCGGATGCGCCGGTTGCGCGCGCTGCAGATTGCGTTCGCGTTCGCGTTGCCACACGCGGCGCGCTTCTTCCGGACTCTTCGGGTAATCGGCCAGCGCGCGGTTGGCCGCCTTGATGTCGATCAGCGAAGCATTGCTGGTCTGCAGCTCCTGCAGTCGCTGTCGGGCTTCGGCGCGGCCTTCATCCCATGAACGCGGCAAGGTATTGATTTTCTGTTCCAGCGTGGTCGCACGCCTCAGATAGAGTTCGCGCACCTGCTGCTCGCTTTCATGCAGTGCGAGCGCCTGTTCCTGCCGCGTGAGCTTTTCGACGGCAGAGCCATACGCCAGCTGCGGCACCGGTGAGCCGGTCTGCTTCATCGACAGCCAGGACACCGGGATCATGAAGGCAATGATGATGATGATGTACTGCGCGATCTGGGTCCAGGTGATCGCGCGCATGCCGCCCAGGAAGGAACAAACCAGAATGCTCGCGAGGCCAAGGAAAATGCCGACCGAGAAATCGATACCCGTGAAGCGCGACGTGATCAGTCCCACGCCATAGATCTGTGCGACGACATACGTGAAGGAGATGATCAGCGTTGCGACCACCGCCAGCAGCCGCACCACGTTGCTGCCATACGGCCCGGCATAGCGCGCCGCGAGGAAATCCGGCACCGTGTACTGCGCGAACTTGCGCAGGTAGGGCGCAATCAGCAACGCGACCAGGCAATAACCACCGGTCCAGCCCATGATGTACGCGAGGCCGTCGAAACCCTGCAGGTAGAGCCCGCCCGCCAGCCCGATGAAGCTGGCGGTCGAGATCCAGTCCGCCGCCGTTGCCATGCCATTGAACAGCGCAGGCACGCGGCGGCCGGCGACGTAATACTCGGTGATGTCGGAAGTGCGGCTGAAGACGCCGATGAACGCGTACACCACGATGGTCGCGAACAGGAACAGGTAGCCGAGCCAGAAACGCGGGAAGCCTTCATGCTCGAGGATTGCCAGCGTGATCAGCAGCGCGCCGAATCCCAGCGTGTACAGCCCGAAGTAGCGCGTCAGCTGGCGCGGAAAGGTGTCATTCGCCATCGTCGTCCCTGGCGATGCCCGACAGCGCATCGAGCTTTTTCATCGCATACGCATACGCGCCGATGATCGCGAGATAGATCAGGATCGTGCCCTGTGCCGCCATGTAGAACGGCAGCGGCGTGCCGAGCAAGCGCAGGCCGGTCAGTTCGCGCGCATGGAACACGAAGCCGAAGCTGGCCAGCGCCCACACCAACAACAGGCCCAGCGTCAGCAGGCGCACGCGCTGCCAGTAGCGCTGCGCAGCGGCGGTGTCGTGCTGCATCGAGGGGCTCAACGCTGCTCCTCGCCGCTGCCCAGCGGCAGGCTGATGCGGAACAGGCAGCCCGGAGAGCGCGGGTCGGTCGCGCGCGGGTTGTTGAAGATGTCGACCTCGGCGCCATGCCGTTGCGCGATCTCGCGCACGATCGCCAGTCCGAGTCCGCTGCCCTCGACCTCGCTGCCAAGGATGCGATAGAAGCGCTCGAACACCTGCGCGCGCTCCGAGGGTGCGATGCCGGGGCCATTGTCCTCGACCTCGATGATTGCCAGCCGGCGCTCGTCATCGGCACGCACGCGCACCGTGACGCTGCCGCCGGACTGCGTGTAGCGCAGCGCATTGTCGATCAGGTTGGACAGCATCTCGCGCAGCATGGTCGCATTGCCGCGTACCGGCAGCGCCTGCTCGTCGCTCTCGAACCCGAGGTCGATGCTGCGCGCCTGCGCCGCCGCAAACCAGTCCGGCACCACCGAGCGCGCGAGCGTGGCCAGGTCCAGCGCTAGCAGCGGTGTCGATTGCGGCGAATCGTTTTCTGCGCGCGCCAGCGCCAGCAGCTGGTTCACCAGGCGCGTGGCCGATGCCGAGCTCTTCGCCAGCTGTTCCAGCGAGCGCTGGATCTCGTCGCGACTGTCCTGCCGCATCGCCAGCTCCGATTGCATGCGCATGCCGGCCAGCGGCGTCTTCATCTGGTGCGCGGCATCGGCGATGAAACGTTTTTGCGACGCGATACTCTGCGCCAGCCGCTCCAGCATGTCATTCAGCGAGCGCACCAGCGGCGAGATTTCTTCCGGCACGGCGCGCGAATCAATTGGCGACAAGTCATCCGGCCGGCGCGAGCGTATGTTTTCCTGCAGCGTGGTCAACGGCGACAGACCGCGCGACAGCGCAAACCACAGCAGCGTGATCGCAACCGGCAGGATGATGAATTCGGGCAGGATCACGCCCTTGATGATCTGGTTCGCCAGCTCGCGCCGCTTTTCCAGCGTCTCGCCCACCTGCACCAGCGCATAGCGGGTCTCGTCGGATCGCAGTCCGCTGGTGCGGGTCGGCTGCAGGTTCACATAGGTGTAGGCGATGCGTACCTCGGCATTGCGCATCTCGGCATCGCGCAGCATCACGGCCCACGCGACCGGCTTGTCTTCATCGTCCGGCAGCGGCATGTCGCTGTCGCCGGAAATCAGCTCGTGGCGCGGCCCGCTGATCTGGAAGTACACATTGTCCACATCATCGGCGCGCAGGATGTCGCGTGCCGAGTACGGCAGCTGCGCGCTGAGCTCGCCATTGACTTCCTTCACCTGCTGCGCGAGCACCGTCACGCGATCTTCCAGCGCGCGGTCGAAGGGCTCGTTCGCGATCGACTTCGCGATCAGGTAGGTGACGCCGATCGACAGCGGCCACAGCAGCAGCAGCGGCATCAGCATCCAGTCGAGGATCTCGCCGAACAGCGAGCGCTGTATGCGCAGCTCCCGCGCACTATCCCTTTCCGGGCCGGACCCGGACGATGCCGGGGGCGATGCGGAGGAGGGCGCCGCAGGAGGGGCAGCGGAGGATGTCGTTGGAGGTGCAGCGGCGGCGCCGGAACGTAGCGCAGATGAAGCCACGGTGCTCCCGTTGTCGGCGCGCACGTCGGGCCTCAGGCGGCGCCGTCCGTCGCGGGCACGCTGTTGGCGGCGAACTTCTCGAGGCAGTAGCCCAGTCCGCGCACGGTGGCGATGCGCACGCCGCTGCTCTCTATCTTCTTGCGCAGCCGGTGCACATAGACTTCGATCGCATTGTTGCTGACTTCTTCACCCCATTCGCACAGGTGGTCGACCAGCTGTTCCTTCGATACCAGTCGGCCGCTGCGCTTCAACAGCACTTCCAGCAGGCCGAGCTCGCGCGCGGACAGGTCGATCATGTGATCGTTCAGGTAAGCGATGCGGCCCACCTGGTCGAAGGACAGCGGGCCGTGCCGGATCACGGTCGGGCCGCCGCCGGCGCCACGCCGGGTCAGCGCGCGCACCCGCGCCTCCAGCTCGGACAGCGCAAAGGGCTTGGCCATGTAGTCGTCGGCGCCGAGGTCCAGTCCTTTTACGCGCTGCTCGACTGAATCATTGGCCGTCAGGATCAGCACCGGTACCCGCGAGTCGCGCGCGCGCAGCTTGCGCAAGACTTCCAGCCCCGGCATCTTCGGCAGGTCGAGGTCGAGGATCAGCAGGTCGAAGTCCTGCGTGGACAGCGCGCTGTCGGCCGCCTGCCCGTTGTTCACGCAGTCCGTCACGTAGCCGGACTGGCGCAGCGAGCGCGTCAGGCCGTCCGCCAGCACACTGTCATCTTCGGCAAGCAGGATACGCATTCGGGGGGCTTCGGTAAGGTTGGTACGGGCGCTGGTTCTTGTGGGTGATGCCGGGTCCGCCCTGACCCGAACCCGCAGTCTATTGGGTTTGCATCCTGCCAGCAACTGCCAGTGTTTTCAGGGGTTTTGCGGGATTTTGCCGGAATGGCAAGCGATCGTGCCGGCGCACGGCCCAGGCCGTCGAGGATAAAATCCACTTGCACCTTTTACTGGATTTTTATACAGTACTGTTTCAATTGACTTCCCACCTGTGAGAGACCCGCATGGACGACAAAAAAGTCGCGAATTCCGAGAAGGCCAAGGCCCTGAGCGCCGCACTGGCGCAGATCGAAAAGCAGTTCGGCAAGGGTTCGGTGATGCGCATGGATGGCGCGGTTGCCGAGGAAGTGCAGGTCGTATCGACCGGTTCGCTGGGGCTGGATGTGGCGCTCGGCGTCGGCGGCCTGCCGCGCGGTCGCGTGATTGAGATCTATGGCCCTGAATCGTCCGGCAAGACCACGATGACGCTGCAGGTGATCGCAGAGATGCAGAAAATGGGCGGCACCTGCGCGTTCATCGACGCCGAGCATGCGCTCGATACCGTGTACGCGCAAAAGCTGGGCGTGAACCTCGAAGACCTGCTGATCTCGCAGCCCGACACCGGTGAGCAGGCGCTGGAGATCACCGATGCGCTGGTGCGCTCCGGCGCGGTCGACCTGGTCGTGATCGACTCGGTGGCTGCGCTGACGCCGCGCGCCGAAATCGAAGGTGACATGGGTGATTCGCTGCCGGGCCTGCAGGCGCGCCTGATGTCGCAGGCGCTGCGCAAGCTGACCGGCTCGATCAATCGCACCAACACGATGGTGATCTTCATTAACCAGATCCGCATGAAGATCGGCGTCATGTTCGGCAATCCCGAGACCACCACCGGCGGTAATGCGCTGAAGTTCTACGCGTCGGTGCGGATGGACATTCGCCGTACCGGCTCCATCAAGTCCGGCGACGAAGTGATCGGCAACGAGACGCGCGTGAAGGTCGTGAAGAACAAGGTCGCGCCGCCGTTCCGCGAAGCGCACTTCGACATCCTGTATGGCGAAGGCACGTCGCGCGAGGGCGAGATCCTCGATCTCGGTGTGGAAGCGAAGATCGTCGAGAAGTCCGGCGCCTGGTACAGCTACAACGGTGAGCGTGTCGGTCAGGGCAAGGACAATGCGCGCATCTACCTGAAAGAGCGACCCGAGCTCGCGCGCGAGATCGAAAACAAGGTGCGTGCACACCTGGGCGTGCCGGAGTTGCCGCCCGTGGTTGCAGCGGCTGCAGCGCCTGCTGCGGCCTCCGCCGGATCGGCCGCACCGGCAGCCGACGCGCCGCCGGCACGCAAGGCCAAGGCTGCGGCCGCAGCGGAAGAATAAGCGCGCGGCCCGGCTGCCGCCGGTTCCTGCATGCCCGCCCGCAAGCCCAGCCTGAAAGCGCGCGCGCTGCGTTATTTGTCAGCGCGCGAGCATAGCCGTCAGGAATTGGCACAAAAGCTGTCGCGCCATGCGGAAGAGGGTGACGATATCGATGCGGTGCTGGACTGGCTGCAGGCGCAGAACTTCTTGTCTGAGGAGCGTTTTGCCGAATCGCTGGTGAACCGACGCGCCGCGCGTTTCGGCAGTTCACGCATTCTCGCCGAGCTGCAGCGGCACGGGCTCGCCGACGCGACCGTCGCCGATCTGCGCGACGCGCTGCTTGCGGATGAGCCCGAGCGCGCGTGGCAGGTCTGGCAAAAAAAGTTCACTGCACCGGCGGCTGATGCGGCTGAAGCGGCCAGACAGATGCGATTCCTGCAACAGCGGGGCTTCTCGCATCATGCGATCAAGCGCGTGATGCAGCGCGCCAAAGAGGCATGTTAAACTGCCGCAGCTTTGCAGCGCCGCAGGAGCGGCACCAGTCGTAGAAGCTGCGACAGGCTGCACAACTATTGAGCGCCAGCCGGTTCCGGTGCCTGCGCCCGTTGCACTATGCCTTTGCCATCCCCGACTACCTCTCGCGCGCCGCGGCATACACGCAGCATCGTCGCACAGGCATTCGAGCGCGATGACGGCCTCTGGGATATCGACGCCCGTATCACCGATGTCAAGACGCGCCTGGTCGAGATCGCTTCCGGTCCGCGCGAAGCCGGTGACCCCATTCATGACCTGTGGTTGCGCATCACGGTCGACACCCAATTCAACATCATTGACGCGATCGCCGTATCGGACGCGGTGCCTTATCACGGCTACTGCGAAGCGATCGGTCCTGCCTACAAGAAGCTGATCGGCCTGAACCTGTTGAAAGGTTTCCGTCTGGCCGTGAAGGAGCGACTGGCGGGCATTGAGGGGTGCACGCACCTGACCGAGCTGGCCGGCGTGCTGCCCACCGCCACCATCCAGGCGTTTGCCGGCGATGTGCTGCCGACGCGTGATGGCGTCGTCGATGACACCGGTGCGCATCCGCCCTTCCAGCTGGACCGCTGCCATTCGCTGCGTCGCGATGGCCCGGCGGTCGCCAAATACTATCCGCGCTGGGTCCTCAAGCCTGAGACCCAGACCTGATTAACCTGCATACCTACAACACGCGCCATTAGGGGGAAGCTTGCATGAAAATCCATGAGTACCAGGGAAAAGAAATCCTGAGGAAGTACGGCGTCACCGTTCCGCGCGGTATTCCGTGCATGAGCGTCGATGAAGCCATGAAGGCTGCCGAGCAACTCGGTGGCCCGGTCTGGGTCGTGAAGGCGCAGATCCATGCCGGCGGTCGTGGTAAGGGCGGCGGCGTGAAAGTCGCGAAATCGCTCGAGCAGGTGAAAGACTATGCGAACCAGATCATGGGCATGCAGCTGGTCACGCACCAGACCGGCCCGGAAGGTCAGAAAGTGCGTCGCCTGCTGATCGAAGAAGGCGCGGACATCAAGAAAGAACTCTACGTATCGATGGTCACCGACCGCGTGTCGCAACGCGTCGTGCTGATGGCCTCCAGCGAAGGCGGCATGGACATCGAAGAAGTCGCTGCGTCGCACCCGGAAAAAATCCACAAGGTCGAGATCGACCCGGCCACCGGCCTGAAAGATGCGGAAGCCGATGACATCGCGGCCAAGATCGGCGTGCCGCCCGGCTCCATCGCCGATGCGCGCAAGCAGCTGCAGGGGCTGTACAAGGCGTACTGGGAAACCGATGCATCGCTGGCCGAGATCAACCCGCTGATCCTGACCGGCGACGGCAAGGTGATCGCGCTTGACGCAAAGTTCAACTTCGATGCCAACGCGCTGTTCCGCCAGCCGGAGATCATGGCTTACCGTGACCTCGACGAAGAAGACCCGGCCGAAATCGAAGCGTCGAAGTTCGACCTTGCGTACATCTCCCTCGACGGCAACATCGGCTGCCTGGTGAATGGCGCCGGCCTCGCGATGGCGACCATGGACACCATCAAGCTATTCGATGGCGAACCGGCGAACTTCCTCGACGTCGGCGGTGGCGCCACCGCAGAAAAGGTGACCGAGGCGTTCAAGATCATGCTAAAGAACCCGCACCTGAAGGCCATCCTGGTCAACATCTTCGGCGGCATCATGCGCTGCGACGTGATCGCCGAGGGCGTGATCACTGCATCGCGCGCGGTGAAGCTGGGTGTGCCGCTGGTGGTACGCATGAAGGGCACCAATGAAGACATCGGCAAGAAGATGCTGGCCGACTCCGGCCTGCCCATCATCTCGGCCGACACCATGGAAGAAGCGGCGCAGAAAGTGGTCGCTGCGGCCAACGGCAAATAAGCCGCAGGGCACGCACCTACTGAACAGCGAAGCGCAACCCAATTACCAGGAAAAAAACATGTCGATCCTGATTAACAAAGACACCAAAGTCATCACGCAGGGCATTACCGGCAAGACCGGCCAGTTTCACACCCGCATGTGCCGCGACTATGCGAACGGCCAGAACTGCTTCGTCGCTGGCGTGAACCCGAAGAAGGCCGGCGAAGATTTCGAAGGCATCCCGATTTACGCAAACGTGCGTGAAGCGAAACAGGCGACAGGCGCCACCGTCTCCGTGATCTACGTGCCGCCGGCCGGCGCAGCCGATGCGATCTGGGAAGCGGTCGAAGCCGAACTCGATCTGGCGATCTGCATCACCGAAGGCATCCCGGTACGTGACATGCTCGCGCTGAAGGACAAGATGAAGAAGGCCGGCAGCAAGACCCTGCTGCTGGGACCGAATTGTCCTGGCCTGATCACACCGGAAGAAATCAAGATCGGCATCATGCCGGGCCATATCCACAAGAAGGGCCGCATCGGTGTCGTGTCGCGCTCCGGCACGCTGACGTATGAAGCGGTGGGGCAGCTGACGGCGCTCGGCCTCGGTCAGTCGTCGGCGGTCGGCATCGGTGGTGACCCGATCAACGGCCTGAAGCACATCGACATCATGAAGGCCTTCAACGATGATCCGGATACCGATGCGGTGATCATGATCGGCGAGATCGGCGGCCCTGACGAAGCGAATGCGTCTTACTGGATCAAGGACAACATGAAGAAGCCGGTGGTCGGCTTCATCGCTGGCGTCACCGCCCCGCCGGGCAAGCGCATGGGCCATGCCGGCGCGCTGATCTCCGGCGGTGCCGACACCGCTGATGCAAAGCTCGAGATCATGGATGCCTGCGGCATCAAGGTCACGCGCAACCCGTCCGAGATGGGACGTCTGCTCAAGGCGATGCTCTGATCACCTGTCGAGAGCGAAAAACGGGGAGCTCAGGCTCCCCGTTTTTCGTTGTATGCAAATCAGAGCTTTGGTCGCAGCCGGGGCTCAATATCGGTGTCTGCGTGAAATGTCCACGTCAATCCGGCCCCTGGAGTGCAGTCTCCTGAATACACCAGCTTGCTATCTTCTTTGACGCCCGGGATGCCACCGGCATAGGTGATCGTTATCTTCGCACTGGACTCAGTTTCGCCTTTGACTTCCACGGACTTTATTCGGGGATTTTTGATCGTGCCAGGCTCGGGCAGTCCCACCGTCTTGTTATCCAGATCCGCTTTTTTTTCCTGCATCGTTCCATCGCTGCACGCTATGCCAACAGCAGCAATCGCAGGTGCGGCGAGACTTGGCCCCTCCGAGACTCGGGCACGGGCGGTGTAATCCTGGTAAGCGGGTATGCCGATAGCTGCCAAAATGCCGATGATCGCAACCACGATCATCAATTCAATCAAAGTGAAACCGGCTCGGTATGGGTGACAAGCACCTGTCATGTTGAATGACCGGCGGTAACGCAGGGTATAGATAACTTTCATGGGAACTCCCGGTGGATGCATCCATTCATTCCACCGTAGCGGTGGATTCATCCACCATGGCAAGCCGCATGCCACACGTCGTCGGGAGCCTGCGCTGGTTCGGTGTGTGTCGATGAATTGCGGTGTGATTACCGTTGTAACGATGTTCGCCTTCAGTTGACCGGGAAACGTCATTAGTCCGGTCGCATGATCTGCATCTGTGCCAGCCGTTCATTTGTCGACCAGCCGAAATGTGCGATTTCCAGATTGCTGTGCGTTTGATTTCAAAATTTGACGATCACTGACAAAAATTGTCATTTCAGGCAGAGATCGGTCGCCGTGGTCACCCTCAGGCATGTGATCCCTTGCAGTCGTTGACGCAGATCTTGCTGATAAAATAAGCGCCGATCCCGGCAGAGCATCATCCCGACAGCGTTTCACCCCTGCCGGCGTGGAAACGCATGTGCCTGTTTCCACGACTTGTGCCACTCTCAGAGGCGAGGATGAAGCAGCATCGCGGCATCGACTTGGCTTGGCAGGATGAACCGGACGCACCGCGTCGCCGGTGGCTGCGTCGTCTGCGTTGGCCTTTCGGGCTGGGCGTGCTCGCGGCGCTCGGTTGGTTCAGCGGGCTGGCCCGCAGCTGGCCGGATTTCGTGCTGCTGCTCGGCAGTGTGAGCCTGGTGGTATTGCTGGTGCAGGCGCGGATCGAGCGTCGCCAGCAGCGCCGCTGGCGCAGCGACAGCCGTTTGTTCGAGCCGCCGCTGCCGAAGCCGATTTCCTCCGTACCGGTTGAACAGGAATGGCGCTGGCCGTCGCATCCGCTGGTCAGCATTCCGCTTGCGATCACGATGATCGCAGCTTTGTACTGGGTGCTGGTTGAGCATCACATGCAGGTTGCCGGCGGCTGGCTGCTCGCGATACTGGTGCTGGCACTGGTCAACCTGTGGAGCTGGCGCCAGCCCCTGCTGTGGGCGGCGATCGTGACGGTGGGGGTGGCCCTGTCGGCGCTGGTACGATGGCTGGCAGAATGGCTGACGGTGCCCGGCGCCTTGCTGTTGTTGTGCGCGGCCGCAGCCGCCGTGGTGTACGCGACCCGGGAATACCTGCAACGCAAACAGAAAGACGGTAGCACCGCATGAAAAAAGAACCTGGCGTGAATGGCGAATGGGTGCCGGTCGGCATCGAGGAACGCGTCGCCAACGCGACCATCCCCAGCCTCGTGTCACTCGGCATTCCGGCCGCAGTGCAGACCCAGTACGCGTTCAGCGATGGCTGGGGCGACGGCGGCTGGATCCTGCCGGTCGTGGTCTGGGTCTATGGCTTGCTGTTCTGGTTCATGTCCACCGGCATCGACCTGCTGCGCCCGAAGCGCTGGGAGTGGACCGAGGCCGCTCTTGAAGAAAAATACCGCTACTGGAGCGCCGCGCGCGTCGCCAGCAGCCATTTCTGGGGCCATTGGTGGGTGCGCTTCCCGATCGGCCTGTTGTTCATCGCGTATGGCGTGCACACACTGCTGCAACCGGATTTCACTGCGCAATGGATCAGCTGGATCATGCTGATGTGCGCCTTCATCACGCCTTTCGTGTTCGTCGCCGAAATGGCCTTGCTGCCGTTGTCGATCGTGATCGTGGTCGGCTATCTGGCACTGGTGACCTTCGTGCCGATGTCGCTGATGATCATGCTCGGCTTCCTCGGCATGCTGGCCACGGTGATGATGGCCGCGCAGCGCCGCGGACCGAAGCCGCTGAAGAAGGACAAGGCCGATGCGAAAGATGCGAAGGACGCGAAGCCGGCCGATGCCGCTGCGACCGCTACTGCGGATGGTGCGGCCGATGGTGCCGCGACCGGTGCGGCCGAAGGAGCAGACGGCACAGCGGACGCCACGGCAGCAGGCGCGGCCGCCGCTGCCACGGCCGGTGTCAGCGATGGAGCCAGCGACGGTGCCAGCGATGGTGTCGCCGACGCCGGCGCGCAGGAAGCCGGTGCCGCGGACGACACCCCCGCATTGCCCGCACCGCAGGCCAGCGGCGATGCGGCGCTCGAAGGCGCACCGGCACCGGAAGCGGCCAAGCAGGGCTGATAAAAAAAGCTCCCGCAGGAGCTTTGATCATCACAACGTATGCGTCTGGTGCCTCGGGTCGGAATCGAACCGACACTCCTTTCGGAACCGGATTTTGAGTCCGGCGCGTCTACCAATTTCACCACCGAGGCCAGGCGCTTGCCGACCACGGTCGGCAAGCGCGAGCCGGATTATCGCTGATTTGACACCCCCGGGCAACCGAGGGTCTCGCAACCGCACCTACTGCATGTGCTGGCCGCCGTTGATCGCGATGTTGGCGCCGGTCAGGAAGGCCGCTTCATCGGACGCCAGGTAAGCGACCAGACCCGCCACTTCTTCCGGCTTGCCGAGTCGGCCCATCGGGATCTGCGGGATGATCTTCGAGTCCAGCACTTCCTGCGGGATCGCGGTGACCATCTTGGTGCCGATGTAACCCGGCGAGATGGTGTTCACGGTCACGCCTTTTTTCGCCACTTCCAGCGCCAGCGCTTTCGTGAAGCCATGCATGCCGGCCTTTGCGGCCGAGTAGTTGGTCTGGCCGAACGCACCCTTCTGGCCGTTGACGGACGAGATGTTGATGATGCGGCCCCAGCCGCGCTCCATCATGCCATCCGTTACCGGCTTGGTCATGTTGAACACCGAGTCGAGGTTGGTCTTCATCACCGCATCCCAGTTGACCTTGTCCATTTTCTTGAAGGTCATGTCGCGCGTGATGCCGGCATTGTTCACCAGCACATCGATCGGACCCATGTCTTTCGTGATCTGCGGGATGCATTCCTGCGCCGATGCATAGTCGGCCACATCGCACGCATACGCGCGGAAGTGATAGCCCTTGTCCTTCATTTCGGCCAGCCATGCATCGACCTTGGTATTGCCGGGCGAGTAGGTGGTCGCCACGTCATAGCCCATGTTCGACATCTTGATGCAAATGGCCTCGCCGAGGCCGCCCATGCCGCCGGTAACCAGTGTGACTCTGCTCATGTCTGCTCCTTGAATTTGTTTTTCAGTTTCAGGTGATGTGAACGCAGGTCAGCGCTCGATAGCCAGAGCGACGCCCATGCCGCCACCGATGCACAGGCTGGCGAGGCCCTTCTTCGCATCGCGACGGATCATTTCGTGGATCAGGGTGACGAGGATGCGGCAGCCGGATGCACCGATCGGGTGGCCGATCGCGATCGCGCCGCCATTGACGTTGATCTTCGACGTATCCCAGCCCATTTCCTTGTTGACCGCGATCGCCTGCGCCGCGAAGGCTTCGTTGATCTCCATCAGGTCGAGGTCCTTGTGGGTCCAGCCAGCCTTCTGCAGGCAGCGCTGGCTGGCCGGTACCGGGCCCATGCCCATGATGGTCGGGTCGAGGCCGGCCGACGCATAGCCGGCAATCTTTGCCAGCGGCTTCAGGCCCAGTTCCTTTGCCTTCTTCGCTGTCATCATCATCACGGCCGCTGCGCCGTCATTGATGCCGGATGCGTTGCCCGCCGTGACCGTGCCTTCCTTGCTGAACGCCGGGCGCAAGCCTGCGAGTGCATCGATGGTGGTGCCGGCCTTGATGTACTCATCCGTGTCGAACACGATGCTGCCCTTCTTGGACGCGATTTCCAGCGGCAGGATTTCATCCTTGAACTTGCCGGCCTTTTGCGCAGCTTCGGCCTTTTGCTGTGACGCGACCGCGAACTCATCCTGCTCCGCGCGCGACACGTTGTGCTTCTTCGCGACGTTCTCGGCGGTGATGCCCATGTGGTACTGGTTGTACACGTCCCACAGGCCGTCAACGATCATGGTGTCGACCAGTTTCGCGTCGCCCATGCGGAAGCCGTCGCGCGAGTTGTTCAGCACATGCGGCGATGCGCTCATATTTTCCTGGCCACCGGCGATGATGATGTCGGCATCGCCGCACATCAGTGCCTGTGCTGCGAGATGAGTCGCCTTCAGGCCGCTGCCGCAGACCTTGTTGATCGTGATGCCGGGGATCATGTCCGGCAGGCCGGCCTTGATCACTGCCTGGCGTGCCGCGTTCTGGCCGACGCCGGCGGTCAGCACCTGGCCCATGATGACTTCACTGATCAGTGCCGGGTCGATGCCGGTACGCTGCACCAGCCCCTTGATCACATGCGCGCCCAGTTCTGCTGCCGGGATCTTCGCGAGGCTGCCCCCGAACTTGCCGACGCCGGTGCGACCGGCAGCGACGATGACGACTTCTTCCATATTGTTCTCCGTAATTGCTGCTTGATCACGACTTCAATGCTCGGTACTGCGTGCTGCTGCCCGGCCCAACCCGCCGGGTACGGCTACTTCGGTACAGCGATTGCCCCGGACAGGCGGCAAAACGTCAGATGCTAGCGATCGGCGCGCGCGCATTTTTGATGCGAGTCAACCGGACGCCGCGGTTGATGGACCGCGACGCGATGCAGGGTATGGGGAGTTCAATACGAAGGGCGAATTCCTTGCTTCAGTGCTGAAGACGGGCGCGCCGCAGCGGGTAGCCGGGCGGCGAGAGGAATCGCAGGTGCGGTCTCCAGTGTTTCAAATTTGTTATTGTAAATGTGTACTTTTAAGCCGGTACACTTTCGGCCCCATATTACGCCTTAACTTGCGTTTAGGTAACTATTTTTCCTTGCGCTTTGCAGCATCCAGCGCCCGCACCTGCAGGCCGCCGGTGCTGCCGAGCCGGGTGATGCGGCTGCCGACCTCAGCCGGGTTCAACAGGGCCTTGCTGAGGATCTTGTAGGTGTCGAGGTCGAACGCCGGACGCGACGGCGCATCGTCGAGCAGGGACCACACTTGCTCTTCCGAGTTGGCCGTGCCGAGGTAGCACCAATTACTCACCACATGCACGTCGGTGCGCTCGCCCAGGGTTTCGATGAGGCCGACCGCGCCGTCATAGGGCCAGGTGCGCACCTGCAGGCTGGCCAGTGCGGCTTCGAGCCGCGCGCGGTGGAAGGAGGGGTTTTCGCGTCCGCAGCAGACGCCCTTGCAGCGTTTCAGCTGCCATGCAAAGCATGGCTTGTTCGCGCCGCTGCGGCTTTCGAGCCCCAGCTGCACCAGGCACAGCTGGTGGGCTTCGGCCAGTTCGCGCAGCGTGCTCTCGGCCTTGCGCTTCGAGCTGAACAGGCCATACAGACGTTCGGCGCGACCGAAGTCTGCATCTTGCGCGAAGCTCAGCACCGGCGTGATGCCGCCGGCGCTGTCTTCGTCGAGGCGCCATGCACACAGGTCGCCCTGGCGGCGCAGCTTGCGGTTATGGATCGGTTGCAGTTCCTTCACCAGTCGTGCCTCCAGCAACAGCGCGCCGATCTCGCCGGCGGTTTCCCGCCAGTCGATCCGGTGCAGTTGCTGCGACAGCCGCATGTCCTTGTACAGCTTGTGATCCGCATTGAAATGCGACAGCACCCGCTGCCGCAGGTGCACGCTCTTGCCGACATACAGCGGCACATCGTTCTCGCCATAGAACAGATAGACGCCGGGCGTGTCCGGTATCGCATCCAGCGCATCGGTGGGCAGGTGCGACGGCAGGCTGGGCCGCTGCAGCAGGGTTTGCAGTGCGCTCGCGATGCGCTCGGCCGGCAGTGCCGTATGCAGCTTTTGCCATAGCTGCCACAGCAGGTCGGCGTCGGCCAGTGCGCGGTGACGGCCATCGGGCTGCAGCTGGTGGCGCTCGATCAGGGTATCGAGACTGTGCTTGCGCTCTTGCGGGTACAGCGCGCGCGACAGTTTTACCGTGCACAGTACATCAGCCTTGTAAGGCAGGCCGGCTTCGCTGAACGCATTACGCAGGAAGCCGTAATCGAAGCGCGCATTGTGCGCAATGAACAACGCACCCTGCAGGCGGTCATGCAACGCCGGTGCGAGCTCTTCGAATGTCGGTGCGTTGCGCACCATGTCGTTCGAGATACCGGTCAGGCTCTGGATGAAGGCGGGGATGCCGACGCCGGGATTGACCAGGCTGGACCAATGGGTCGCGCGGCCGTCCGCATCGACCTCCACCAGCCCGATCTCGGTGATGCGGTCCGCGACCGGATTGGTGCCCGTGGTTTCAAGGTCGAGGAAGACCAGCTTGTCGAACTTCATCGCAGCCTGCTGCGTAGGTGGATAGGTGCGACCGACGCTTACTTGCCGCCCCAGCTGTCCTTCAGCGTCACGATGCGGTTGAACACAGGCTTGCCCGGCGTCGAATCGATGCGATCGGCGACGAAGTAACCATGGCGCTCGAACTGGAACTTGTCATCGGGCTTCGCGTTACCGGCACCGGCTTCCAGATACGCGGTGATCACCGATTTCGAATCCGGGTTCAGTGCCTGCTTGAAGTCCTTGCCGCCGGCGTCCGGATGCGGGTCGCTGAACAGGCGGTCATACATGCGCACCTCTGTCTCGACCGCATGCGGAACCGATACCCAGTGGATGTTGCCCTTCACCTTGTAGTTGTTCGCACCGTCGGTGCCGCTCTTGCTGTCCGGGTAGTAGTTGCAATGCACCGCGATCACCTTGCCCGATGCATCCTTGTCGCAGCCGGTGCACTCAACCACATAGCCGTAGCGCAGCCGCACCTTGTTGCCCGGGTACAGGCGGAAGTAACCCTTGTCCGGCACTTCCATGAAATCTTCGGCCTCTATCCACAACTCGCGGCTGATCGGGAATTCACGCTGACCGCGCTCCGGATGATGCGGATGCACCGGTGCGGCACAGGTTTCGCTCTGGCCTTCCGGATAGTTATCGATGATCAGCTTCAACGGGTTCAGCACGCCGACGATGCGCGGCGCCTTCGCGTCGAGGTCATCACGCAACGCGCCTTCGAGCACGCCCATGTCGATCCAGCTATCGGCCTTCGCAACGCCGATGCGTTCGGCAAACAATTGAATCGATTCCGGCGTGAAGCCGCGGCGACGAATGCCGACGATGGTCGGCATGCGCGGGTCATCCCAGCCATCGACAATTTTTTCTTCGACCAGTTGCAACAGCTTGCGCTTGCTGGTGATCGCATAGGTCAGGTTCAGTCGCGCGAATTCATATTGTTGCGGCAGCGCTTGTTTGAAGAAACCGCCTTCGGCCAGTCGCGCGAGGATCCAGTCGTAGAACGGGCGATGATCCTGAAACTCGAGCGTACAAAAGGAGTGGGTGATGTTCTCGATCGCATCCGAGATCGGGTGCGCATAGTCATACATCGGGTAAATGCACCACTGGTCACCAGTACGATGATGATGCGCATGGCGGATCCGGTAGATCGCCGGATCACGCATGTTCATGTTCGGCGAGGCCATGTCGATCTTCGCGCGCAGGATGTGCTCGCCATCCCTGAACTCGCCAGCCTTCATGCGGCGCAGCAGGTCCAGCGATTCATCGGCCGGACGATCGCGGAAGCGTGAATTCTTACCCGGCTCGCTGAACGAGCCGCGATTGGCGGCCATTTCCTCGGCGCTCTGGCTGTCCACATACGCATGGCCGGCCGTCACCAGCCACTCGGCCATTGCATACAGCTGGTCGAAGTAATCGCTCGCGAAGTACTTGTGTTCGTCGTCGCCCGCTTTCCAGGAGAAGCCGAGCCAGTTGACGCTGTCGATGATGGTGTCGACGTATTCCTGTTCTTCCTTGGTCGGATTGGTGTCATCGAAGCGCAGATGGCAACGGCCGCCGTAGTCACGCGCGAGGCCGAAATTCAGGCAGATCGATTTCGCATGCCCGATGTGCAGGTAACCATTGGGCTCGGGCGGGAAGCGGGTGATGACGGTGGGCAGTGCTTTGCCGCGCTGGTCGCTGCGCCCCGCATATTTGCCGCTCGCGGTGTCGGCATCGATGATGCCGCGCAGGAAGTTGGACGGCGCGGCTGGCGCGCCGTTGCTGCTGTCATTGCCCATGGATCAGGAAGATAATGCGTTGAAAGATAGCGGCATTTTACCGTAGCCCTTGCAGGCGACAGGCCGCGTGATCAACGGAGGCAGGCGATGGAAATCTATCCGACCCGGGTACTCGCTCATCGCGGCGGCGGCAGCCTCGCGCCCGAGAACACCATCGCCGCATTGCGCTGCGGGCTGTCGCATGGATTTCATGCGGTGGAGTTCGATGTGATGGATGCGGCTGACGGTCTGGTGCTGATGCATGACCCCGAGCGCGGACGCACGGTGCCCGGGCAAGGCAGCATCGGCGATTGCACGATCGCCGATCTGGCTGCGCTGGATGCGGGTGCGTGGTTCGGCCCGGCGTTTGCCGGCGAGCCGGTGCCGAGCTTTGCGATCGCGCGCGACTTCTGCATCACGCACGGCATCTGGATGAATGCCGAGATCAAGCCGGTGCCGGGCACCGAAGCCGTCACTGGTCGTCAGGTGGCGCTGGCCTGCGCGGCACTACCCGCCGGCAGTGTGCTGCTGTCGTCATTTGCGGTGGATGCGCTGGTGGCCGCCCGCGATGCAGTGCCTGCGTTGCCGCGCGCATTGCTGGTCGAGGCCGTGCCCGATGACTGGCTTACACGGCTGCAGGCGCTGGGTGCAGTTGCCTTGCATGCGAAAGCCAGCCTGCTGACATCCGCGCAGGCCGCAGCGGTCAAGGCTGCCGGTTACGGGCTGCTGTGCTACACCGTGAACGACCCGCTGCAGGCGCGCGCGCTGTTCGCGATGGGCGTCGATGCGATCTGCACTGATCGACTCGACCTGATCGGGCCCGGTTTTGCGTGAACGTGGTTCGGCGGGATTCTGCTGCGGCTTCTGCCGCACCCTCGGCCGCACCCTCGGCCGACCTGCCAGCACTGCCGACGTTGGCCCCAAGTTCGTTGATTTTTCGGCAAGCAGACCCGCCGACAAGCCAGTCCGGCTGCGGGTTGTGCAGGGGCGATCACGTATAATTCATGGTTTGCCGACGGCATCGCCGTCCCTGCCTTCCACCGAGCGCGGCATGCCGCCTTGTGCCGTTCGCCGGCGATATCGTCGCCCAGCGTTGCGCGCTTGACCGGAGGCTTCCACCATCCTGAACCGCATCATGAACGCAGCTGAAATCCGCGAAAAATTCCTCGCTTTCTTTGCCTCCAAAGGCCACACCGTCGTCCGTTCGTCCAGCCTGGTGCCGGGCAATGATCCGACGCTGCTGTTCACCAACTCCGGCATGGTGCAGTTCAAGGACACCTTCCTAGGCACCGAGAAGCGCGACTATGTACGTGCCGCGTCCGTGCAGCGCTGCCTGCGCGCCGGCGGCAAGCACAACGACCTTGAAAACGTCGGCTACACCGCGCGCCATCACACCTTCTTCGAAATGCTGGGCAACTGGTCCTTCGGCGATTACTTCAAGAAGGAATCGCTGGTCTGGGCGTTCGAGCTGCTGACCGAGGTCTACGGGCTGCCGGCCGAAAAGCTGTGGGCGACCGTTTATCACACCGATGACGAGGCGTATGACATCTGGACCAAGGTTATTGGCCTGCCGCCCGAGCGCGTGGTGCGCATCGGCGACAACAAGGGCGCGCCGTATGCGTCGGATAATTTCTGGCAGATGGCCGACACCGGCCCCTGCGGCCCGTGCTCGGAAATCTTCTATGACCACGGTCCGGACGTGTGGGGCGGCCCACCCGGCAGCGCCGAGCAGGATGGCGACCGCTACATCGAGATCTGGAACAACGTGTTCATGCAGTTCGACCGCCAGCTCGACGCGGCCACCGGCGAATACACGCTGACGCCGCTGCCGGCGCCCTGTGTCGATACCGGCATGGGCCTCGAACGTCTGGCCGCGGTGCTGCAGCATGTGCACAGCAATTAC
>JACCDV010877928.1_pt1 | contig 57716 bp, 58 predicted proteins | sample 7446131 | NCBI WGS metagenome assembly JACCDV01 (sample SAMN15323448, study PRJNA562643) | freshwater metagenome | isolation source: river surface water | place: USA:Blue River Watershed | collected 2017-08-17
CTTGTTGCCGCCCTTGCCGCCGATGCGGATGCCCTGCGGGTTATAGCCGCCGTTGCCAAAGGGCGAGGTGCCGCCGGTGCCGATCCACTTGTTGCCGCCCTCGTGGCGTTCCTTCTGTTCTTCGAGCCGCTTTTTCAGCGTGTCCATCAGCTCGTCCCAGCCCATCTTCTCGATGGCGGCTTTTTGCTCGGGTGTGAGCTCCTTCTTGAGGATCTGTTCGAGCCAGTCCAGTGGCACTTCCTTGGTGAAGTCGGTCAGCATCTCCACGCCCTTGAAGTAGGCGCCGAATGCTTTGTCGAACTTGTCGAAGTGCTTCTCGTCCTTGACCAGCACGGTACGGGACAAGTGATAGAAGTCGTCCATGCTGCAGGCATCCGACGCGGGACCGACCACATTGGCCTGCAGTGCTTCGAGCAGCGTGAGGTATTCGCGCACCGAGACCGGAACCTTGGCGGCGCGCAGGGTATAGAAGAAATCGATCAGCATGGTGTTTCCCTCAAGTCCGCGGACGCGAGAGCTGGTGGTCCAGATGCGCTTTGACGTTGGGCCATTCGCTGGCAAGGATGCTGTAGACGCAGGTGTCGCGCAGTGCGCCAGCGGCCAGAGGGTGCGGGTTGATCTGGTGGTTGCGCAGCACACCGTCGAGTTTGGCGCCCAGGCGCTCGATGGCGCGACGGCTCTGGTGATTGAAGAAGTGCGTGCGGAACTCGACTGCGATGCAGTGCAGCTGTTCGAAGGCATGGGCCAGCAGCAGGCGCTTGGCTTCGGTGTTGAGTGGCGTGCGTTGTACGCTTTGGCGGTACCAGGTCGAACCGATTTCGACACGGCGGTGGGTGGCGTCGATGTGCATGTAGGTGGTCATGCCCACGGCCTGGCCACTGGCCGGGTCGATGACCGCGAACGGGCACATGCTGCCCTGGGCCTGCAGGTCCAGCCGGCGCGCGATTTCGGCCGCCATGCCTTCGGGCATGGGAATGGCGGTGTACCAGTGGTTCCACAGCTCGCCGTCACGCACGGCTTCGCACAGGTCGTCGTGGTGCGCATGCGTCAGCGGCGCCAGCCGCACGTGGTGGCCGCTGAGCGTGACCGGCTGCACAAAGGCCATGGCCTCAGCGGTTACGCTGGTTCATGAAGACCAGCTTTTCAAACAGGGTCACGTCCTGTTCGTTCTTGAGCAGGGCGCCCACCAGCGGCGGTACCGAGACCTTCTGGTCGGCGCTTTGCAGCGCTTCAAGCGGGATGTCCTCGGCCACCAGCAGCTTGAGCCAGTCCAGCAATTCGCTGGTCGACGGCTTCTTTTTCAGACCCGGCAGGTTGCGCACGTCGTAGAAGGTCTTGAGGGCGACGGCCAGCAGGTCCTTCTTGAGGGTGGGGAAGTGCACGTCCACGATCTGCTTCATCGTGTCGGCCTCGGGGAACTTGATGTAGTGGAAGAAGCAGCGGCGCAGGAAGGCGTCTGGCAGCTCCTTTTCGTTGTTGGAAGTGATGAACACCAGCGGCCGGTTCCTGGCCTTGATGAGCTGGCGCGTCTCGTAGCAGTAGAACTCCATGCGGTCGAGTTCGCGCAGCAGGTCATTGGGGAACTCGATGTCGGCCTTGTCGATCTCGTCGATCAGGATGGCCACCGGTTCTTCGGCGGTGAAGGCTTGCCAGAGCACACCCTTGACGATGTAGTTCTCGATGTCCTTGACCCGCTCGTCGCCGAGCTGGCTGTCCCGAAGACGACTCACCGCGTCGTATTCGTACAGGCCCTGCTGTGCCTTGGTGGTGGACTTGATGTGCCACTGCAGCAGCGGCATACCCAGGGCTTGCGCGACCTCCTCGGCCAGCATGGTCTTGCCGGTGCCGGGCTCGCCCTTGACGAGCAGCGGGCGCTTGAGGGTGATGGCGGCGTTGACGGCCAGCATCAGGTCTTGCGTGGCGACGTAGTTTTCGGTTCCGGTGAATTTCATGGCGGTTATTTACTGCAGAAAAGCCTGTCAGGATTATGAGGGTCGGGTCGATATAATGCGCAGTTGATTTTTATCAATCATTCAGGATTGTCCAAGCAAAATGAACAAGCTGCTGACCACGATTTTCACCCTCGCTGTCTCGTCTGTGACGGCTTTTTCCGTCCAGGCCCAGGAAGTCAAGGGTGACGCCAAAGCTGCCGAGCAGAAGATCGCCATGTGCATCGGCTGCCACAGCATCAAGGGCTATCAGGCCAGCTTTCCCGAAGTCTACAAAGTCCCCATGATTTCGGGCCAGAACGCCAAGTACATTGTGTCTGCCCTCAACGCCTACAAAAAAGGCGAGCGCAAGCACCCCACCATGCGCGGTATCGCTGACAGCCTGACCGATCAGGACATGGCCGACGTAGCAGCTTATTACGAGCAGCATGGCAAGACCGATGCCCAGCCGAAAGCCCCGCGCGCTGCAGACGCCAAAGTGGCTGCCCTGCTGCAAAAGGGTGCCTGCGTGTCCTGCCACGGCGACAACTTCAGCAAGCCGATCGACCCGAGCTACCCCAAGATCGCCGGTCAGTTCCAGGACTACCTGTTTGTGGCTCTCAAGTCCTACAAAACTGAAAACCAGGGCACCTGGGGCCGCAGCAACGGCGTGATGGGTGGCATTGCCAAGCAGTTCTCGAATGCCGAGCTCAAGGCCATGGCCAGCTACATTGGCTCACTCGATGGTGACCTCAAGACCATTCCGCAGTCCAAGTTCCGCTGAACGGTTTTCCATCTGGATCGACAAAGGCCCGCTTGCGCGGGCCTTTTGTTTTTTATTACGCCAGTAAGGCGTTTTCCAGGCGTGTTTGGCTGGCCTCAGTCCCGTGTCGCGTGTCGCTGCACGCAGTCGATGTACGCCTGGCCGTCTGGCATGCGTCCAGAACGCTGGCTCTCGAAGACCATGCGGCCCAGGCATTCCATGACTTCGTGGTGCGCGGCATGCAGATCGTTGCGGCGCGCGGTCAGCAGTTCCACCGCCTGACGGATGCCACGCGGCTGGTCGATGCTGCACTGCTCACTGATCGACAGGTGCATCGAGAGGTGCAGAAACGGGTTTTCGCCGTTCGGGTCGACGGTGCTCATGTCGCGCAGGGCGGCGTCGACATCGGCCAGGGTGGCGTGGTATTCGGGATGCTCGTCGATCCACTGGCTGACCAGCGTTTCCATCGGTTCGAGCGCAGCGCCGCTGCGGGCCTTGGCGTAGACGCCGCAGAAAAAACGCCTGACATCGGCTTGGGAGGGTTGGATGAGCATGGGTTTGATTGTCCTGTATCTCAGAGGTGGTTTGACTTTGGCGGGGGGCAGCCTTCGGTGTGGGCCATGGGGCTCGGGCTCAGAGGCGCTTCGCTTTGTCACATCCCCCGATCCCCATGGCCCACACCGAAGGCATGGAGCACATACGGCTGTGCGCTTTTTCCCCCGGAACGCAGTCAGAAGAGGCCCCGGCGCTGTTTGCGCGATGTGGCAAAGCGAAGCGCCTCTGAGCGCAGGCAGTGCCGGGGCCTCTTCTGACGGAATACTCTGGCGCCTCATCAAACGGACCTCCGCCTACAATGGTTGGAACACCCCAAGCATGCAATAAAATGCATAAATTACCGAACAGGAGCCAAAAAACATGAACCAAGCCTACATTTGCGACGCGATCCGCACCCCCTTCGGCCGTTACGGCGGCGCCCTCAGTTCGGTGCGCACCGACGACCTGGGTGCCGTGCCGCTCAAGGCCCTGATGGCGCGCAACCCGAAGGTGGACTGGGCGGCGGTGACCGACGTGCTCTATGGCTGCGCCAACCAAGCCGGTGAAGACAACCGCAACGTGGCCCACATGAGCAGCCTGCTGGCCGGCCTGCCCATCGAGGTGCCCGGCGCCACCATCAACCGCCTGTGCGGCTCGGGCCTGGACGCGGTGGGCACGGCAGCCCGTGCCATCAAGTCGGGTGAAGCCGGCCTGATGATCGCTGGCGGGGTGGAGAGCATGAGCCGCGCCCCGTTTGTGATGCCCAAGGCCGAGAGCGCTTTCAGCCGCGCCAACGCGGTCTACGACACGACGATTGGCTGGCGTTTCATCAACAAGCTGATGAAAGAGAAGTACGGCGTGGATTCCATGCCCGAGACCGCCGAGAACGTGGCGGTGGACTTCAAGATCGAGCGCGAGGCGCAGGACAAGATGGCCATGAACAGCCAGCTGCGCGCGGTGGCTGCCATCCAAGCGGGCCACCTGGCGCGTGAAATCTGCGCGGTGACCATTCCCCAGAAAAAAGGTGACGCCATCGTGGTCGACACCGACGAGCACCCGCGCGAGACCAGCCTGGAAGCGCTGGCCAAGCTCAAGGGCGTGGTGCGCCCGGACGGCAGCGTGACGGCCGGCAACGCCTCGGGCGTGAACGACGGTGCCTGCGCGCTGCTGCTGGCCGGTGAAGCCGAAGCCGCGAAATATGGCCTGACGCCCAAGGCCCGCGTGGTGGGCATGGCGACGGCTGGTGTGGCCCCGCGCATCATGGGCATCGGCCCTGCCCCGGCCACGCAAAAAGTGCTGGCGCAGACCGGCCTGACGCTCGAGCAGATCGACGTGATCGAACTCAACGAAGCGTTTGCGGCGCAGGGTCTGGCCGTGCTGCGCCTGCTGGGTCTGAAGGACGACGACGCGCGCGTGAACGCCTGGGGCGGTGCGATTGCGCTGGGTCACCCGCTGGGGGCTTCGGGTGCGCGTCTGGCGACCACCGCCATCAACCGCCTGCACGCCACGGGCGGACGCTACGCGCTGTGCACCATGTGCATCGGCGTCGGGCAGGGCATTGCGCTGATCCTCGAGAGGGTTTGACGCTCGAACAGCCTGCGCCGAATCAAGCGCTGTAGCCCATGAGCTGGCGCAGAACGCCCACGGCGTGGGCTGCAGACTCGCCTCGCCAGGCGACGATCTGGTCGGGGCGGATCAGCACCAGCGGGGCCTCATACAACTCATGCAATCCAGGCTCGGGCAGTCGCAGCACCTGTAGATCCAGATGCGCGTCGCGCGCTGCAGACTCAAAGGGCGCTGTAGAGGGTGCGTCCGGCCCGAGGGCCAGCAAGGTCCATTCGCGGTGGAAGAGGTCGTAAAGTGAGCGGCCATCTTCGAGCCAGGCGTGGGGTGGTCGTCCGCCCGGACTGGCGGTAGGGGTGTAGCGGTTGGGCTCGTCTGGCGGCAGCGGCGCACCATCGTGGGCGATCACTGGTGAACAGTCATAGCGACCGCCGAAGGTCACCCCAGGGATGTTGAACTCCAGCCGTGCATGGCGGTTGAGGTATTCGGCGGCGCGCAGGCGCTCCATCTCGCCAGCGGGACTGTTTTCGTCCAGCACAGGCAGTGCGCGGAAGAGCCCGACCGAGTCCGCAAAATGGCGCGCAAAATGGGTGTTGCGCTCGGCGAGCGGACGGCGCTCGGCTTCATAGCTTTTCAGCAGTGACAGCGGGGCATGGCCCTGGATCACGCTGGCGAGTTTCCAGCCCAGATTGACGGCGTCTTCGACAGCGGTGTTGTAGCCCAGCCCGCCGGTGGGTGTGAACAGGTGCGCTGCATCGCCGGCGATGAACACACGCCCCTGGCCGAAGCGTTTGGCCACCAGTGCATGCCCGGCCAGCCAGGTCCCCATGGACAGGATCTCCAGTGGCACCGCTTGCCCCACGGCTTCATGAAACACGCGGCGTGCATCGTCTTGCGTCCATTGTTCGGCGTCTTCGCCTGGATGCAGGGCGGCATGGAAAGCGAATTCGCTGACGCCATCGACCGATGCCATGAAGGCACGCCGCTGGTGATTCACCGCCACATACATCCAGGCTTTGGGCTGTTTCAGCATGGCCAGGAAGTCAGGTGAGCGCAGGTAGACCGCAAACATCTTGCCGCCCATGAATTCCCGCTGGATACCGGTCTCGCCCCCCCATTCGATGCCCAGGGCCCGGCGAACCTGGCTGCGTGCGCCGTCAGCGCCCACCAGAAAACGGGCATGCACATGCACCGCCTGACCACCTGCACTGGGGCGGATGTGTGCCTGCACGCCGTGTCCCAGGTCCTCGAAATGCTCGAGCGTCAAGCCATAGCGGATGTCGGCACTGGGGCAAGCCTGCGCGTGGCGGCGCAGCACCTGTTCGACGAATTTCTGTGATACGCGGTGCGGCAGTTCGGCCGCACTCCAGTCACCGCCCATGCGTTTGATCTGCTCGACCGCCTGCGCCGCGGTCGGCAGCTCGATGCGTGCCAGTTCGTGTGCCGCGTAGCGGGTGAAATAGGCGATGTCGGTCGGGTGATCCGCTGGCAAGCCGAGCGTGCGGATTTCATGCGCAAAGCCCAGGCGCCTGAAGTGCTCCATCGTGCGCGCCTGCGTCGCATTGGCTTGCGGGTTGAACGCGGTATCGGGCTTGGCATCCACCAGCAGGCAGGCGATGCCGCGGCGTCCCAGTTCAATGGCGAGCATCAGTCCGCAGGGTCCGCCACCGGCGATCAGCACGTCGGTGGAAACGACAGGGGTGTTGCTTTGAGCAGGGGGCATCGGCTAAGCTCCAGATTGCGGTATTTATTTAGGTTACCAAAATAAAATAGCCATGCCAAGTCCGAACAAGCCCCGTGCCCAGGAGGCACACCTGCCCAGCGGGAATGCCTACGCCTGGCGCTTGCACAACCCCGGGCGTCTGCTGAGCAATGCCTTGCGGCGCTTTGAAGACCGTGTGCTTGAACTGCTGGCCCAGTCGGGCTATCCCGAGGCACGGCGCACGCACGTGAACCTCACACGCCACCTCGACCTTGAGGGGACGCGCATCACAGAACTGGCCCGCCGAGCCGCCATGACCAATGCCGCCATGACCGAGCTGATCGACCAATGTGTCCAGCTGGGCTGGGTCCAGCGCGAGAATGACCCGACAGACAAGCGCGTGCGCATCGTGAGCTTCACCTCTCAGGGCTTGAAATGGCTCGACGCCTTCGGTCGTGCTGTGCAGCAGGCGCAGCAGGAGATGAGTGAGGCCATCGGCGGGAGCCGCTTGCAGCAGCTGATGCGTTCGCTTGCACGGTATGCACCCAGCCAGGATGACAAGGCCTGAACAGCTGCGACACACCGTTGCTTGCACGCGTTGGTGCTGACGGGCCCTGATGGTGTGCTTGCCTTGTTTTTGCATTGGCTGGAAAACTGATTTTCCTGCTTCATCTTGTCAGCTCCAGCGCTTTACAGAACACTTCAGGCCAGCTGAACACCTAACGACAGAGGCCTCCTGTCCATGCAACAAAGCTTCGACCGCAAGACATGCCTGTGACACCCACCCTGATCCGCGGCGCGACCGTCATCACCCTGGATGCACTGGGAGAACTGCCCTGCGCAGATGTGCTGGTGAGCGGTGACACGATCACCGAGATCGCACCCCGCATCGATGTGGATGAGGCCGAGGTGGTGGACGCCCGCGGATGCATCATGATTCCGGGTCTGGTCAACGCCCACATGCACACTTGGCAAACAGGCCTTCGGGGCGTGGCGGCCAACTGGACCCTGCTGGAGTATTTCCGGAAGATGCATGCAGGCCTGGCCACGGTGTTCGAACCCGAAGACCTCTACATCGCCACGCTGGTCGGTGCGCTCAACCAGCTCAACTGCGGGACCACCACGCTGGTCGATTGGTGTCACAACAACAAGACGCCTGAGCACAACAATGCGGCTCTGGCGGCTTTGCGAGAATCAGGCATCCGGGCGGCTTTTTTTCATGGCACCCCCAAACCCGAGCCGGGGCCGGGGCAGCAACCGTTCTGGGAAACCCCTCATCCTCGCGTCGAACTGGAGCGCTTGCTTCGAGAGACTCAGGGCTGCGAATTGTTGACGGTGCATGCGGCGATCCTGGGTCCCCACTACGCCAATCTTGACGTCGCACTGGAAGATTTCCGCATGGTCAAGACGCTGGGCGTGTTGGGCTCTATGCATCAGGGAGGTGGTCCACCACGCAGCCCCAATGGCTGGCAGGCCCTTGAAGCGGAAGGTCTGCTGGGGCCGCAGATCAATATCGTGCATGGCCACGCGCTGACGGATGCACAGCTCCAGCGTTTTTCGGGCCTCGGCATGAGTTTCTCGGTGGCTGCAGAGAACGAGATGTCTCAAGGTCATGGCCATCCTATCACTGGCCGCTTGCTGCGGCTGGGCAAGGCGCCGTCTTTGGGCGTGGATCTGGAAAGCGTGATGGGGGGCGACATGCTGACCCAGGCCAGAGTGGCGCTGGGCATGCAGCGCAGCCTGGACAATCTGGCCTACCGAGAGGTGCATGGCACCATGCCTCCCACCAGCACCGTGAGCACCCACCAGGCGCTGGAGTGGGTCACCGTGGAAGGGGCGCGCATGCTGGGACAACTGGACCGCATCGGGACCCTGGCGGCGGGCAAACAGGCCGATCTGGTGCTGATCCGGGCGGACATGCTCAACATGATGCCCGTGCATGATGCCGTGAACACCGTCGTGATGCAGACCACACTGGCCAACATCGACAGCGTGATGGTGGCGGGTCGCTGGAAAAAACGCCATGGCCAGCTGCAGCATGTCGATCTGCCGCCCAAGCTGGCCGCCTTGCAGGCATCGGCGCACAAGATCATGGCCGCCATGGGTCTGTCAGGGCATGGCGCTTGATGTTTTTCATCCTCCGCGGCCGCGCCAACAGAAGCAACGACCGTTCCATACCTGAAGACACGGAGACAGCATGAATTCCCTTGCTCATTTCAACATCTGCATGCAGGTTTGCAACATGCTGGACAGGGGTCTGGCGCCATGAAGATCCATTTTTGTGGTGTTGGCAAGATGGGCTTGCCGATGGCACGGCATCTTGCTGCAGCAGGCCACGCATTGACGGTGAGTGATCCCAGTGCCGAGCGTCTGGCAGAAGCCGAGTCGCATGGCTTGACTGTGGCTCAGGATATAGCTGCAGCGATCACGGCGGCAGACATCGTGTGCTCTTCCCTGCCCAACGATGCGGCATTGCAGGCGGTCGGTGCACAAGTGGTCGGCAGTGCCCGTGCGGGAACTGTTTTTATCGACACCAGCACGGTTTCGCCTGCTGCATCGTCGCAGCTGGGCAAGGACCTGGAAAACCATGGCATTCACTACATCCGTGTGGCGGTTTCCGGCAACAACAAGATGGCCGAAGCCGCCCAGCTGACGGTGCTGGCGTCCGGCCCACGTGCAGCCTACGAGCAGGCCCTGCCGTTGCTGAAGGCACTGGGGCCTAACCACTTCTATCTGGGTGAAGCGGAACAGGCGCGCTTGATGAAACTGGTCGTCAACCTGATGATCGCCCAGACCAGTGCCATGCTGGCGGAGGCCCTGACCTTGGGGCGCAAAGGGGGACTGGACTGGCGCGACATGTGGCAGGTGCTCACCAGCAGTGCAGTCGCTTCGCCCATCGTCAAGGCGAAATCGGTGCAGCTGGCTGTACGCGACTTCACACCGACCTTCACCGTTGAGCAGATGATGAAGGACCTGGACCTGATCCTGGACGAGGGTCTTGCCCATCAAGTGCCTCTGCACCAAACGACAATGACGCGGGCGCTGATGCAATCTGCGCTGGCGCAGGGCTTCGGTCAGGATGACTATGCCGCCATCATCCAGGTGCTCGAACGTGAGGCCGGTTTATCTTCCGGCCCGGATGGTTTTGAATTCAATTGAGGAGATGGAGCCGTGCAATCGTTTGTCTATACCGCGCAGCCTGCACGTGTGATCTTCGGTGCAGGTTCTCTGTCCAGTCTGGCGCAGGAGATCGATGCGCTCGGTGCCCGCAAAGCCCTGGTGCTGTCGACGCCCGAGCAGCGTGACTCAGCCGAGAAGGTGGCCGCCTTGCTGGGGCCACGCGCAGCGGCAGTCTTTGACCGTGCCGTGATGCATGTTCCGATCGAGGTGGCCCGGGAAGCGCGCGAACTGGCGCGCCAGTTGGGTGCCGATTGCGCGGTGGCGATTGGCGGTGGATCGACCACCGGGCTGGGCAAAGCCATTGCGCTGGATTCGGGACTGCCGATTGTGGTGATCCCCACCACCTATGCGGGTTCGGAAATGACCCCCATTTACGGCATCACCGAAGCGGGCCTCAAGAAGACCGGTCGAGATGTGCGTGTGCTGCCGCGTACAGTGATTTATGACCCGGAACTTACGTTGACATTGCCAGCCTCACTGAGTGTGACCAGCGGCATCAATGCCATAGCCCATGCGGCGGAGGGCCTGTACGCCCTGGACCGCAATCCGATCATGGACCTGATGGCCGAAGAAGGGATTGCTGCGCTGGGGCGTGCATTGCCCCGGATTGTGAAAAACAGTCTCGATCCCGAGGCTCGCGGCGATGCACTCTACGGTGCCTGGCTGTGCGGTACGGTGCTCGGGCATGTGGGCATGGCCTTGCACCATAAGCTCTGTCACACCCTGGGTGGCACCTTCAACCTGCCGCATGCCGAGACCCACACCATTGTTTTGCCACATGCGCTGGCCTACAACAGCCAGCATGCACCTCAGGCCATGGAGCGCATACGGCGCGCACTGGGGGGGCATCAGGCGGCGCAGGCTGTGTACGATCTTGCCCGTGATAACGGTGCGCCCGTGGCGCTCAGGATGCTGGGTCTGTCTGCCGCTGATCTCGACAAGGCCTGCGAGATCGCCTTGCAGAACCAGTACCCCAACCCGAGACCGCTGGAGCGCAGCGCGCTTCGGCAGTTGCTGCAAAACGCCTGGGAGGGCACCCGGCCCGAGTGATCCCGACCTGAAGGGTGGGTGGTCCGGAATCCGTCAACTCACGCCAAAGCGACCGGACCACTTCTTTTCATAGTCCATGTGCTGGAAGTGCTCTGCCATGAAGTCGATGAATGTGCGGACCTTGGCCGAGAGGTGTTTGCGACTCGGGTAGGCCAGATTGACGGTCAGGCGTGGCAGATCCCAATCGTCGAGCAAAGGCACCAGCCGACCTGCCACCATGTCGTCGTAGACGATGTAGGTGGGCTGGACCAGGATGCCCAGGCCATCGAGCGCTGCCGCACGCAGGATCTGTCCGTCATTCGATTCGAGCAGCCCCTTGACCTGCAGCGAGACGGTCTCATTCCGGCGGGTAAAGCGCAGTTCATTGGGGTTGTTGGCGTGGGTGTAGATCAGCAGCTGGTGCCGGTGCAGGTCTTCGAGCGTTTCGGGTCGACCGTGCCGTGCCAGATAGCGGGGCGAGGCCACCAGAATGCGTCGGGTACGGGCCAGGCGGCGAACCGTGATGTTGGAGTCCGGTTCGAATTCACGCGTGCGGATGGCCACATCGATGTTGTTGTCAATGATGTCGAGGTAGCGGTTGGCGGCCTCGACATGCACATTCACATTGGGATAGCGTTCGGTGTAGGCGCGCAAGAGCGGCGCAATGTGCTGCATGGAAAAGGACAGCGATGCCGTGATGCGCAAGGTGCCGGTGGGGTTGAGGGTGCTCGCGTTGACCGCATCTTCTGCGTCCTGGAGATCGGCCAGCAGCACCTTGGCCCGGCTGTAAAACTCCTGTCCGGTATCGGTCAGGTAGAGCCGGCGGGTGTTGCGCTCCACCAGGCGCGCGGCCAGGCGGTCTTCCAGGGCTTGCAAATGTCGACTGGCCGCGGCATTGGAGAGGCCCAATGCTTCAGCGGCGCGGCTCAGGCTGCCGGTTTCGGCCACCTGGACAAAAAGCTGGATTTCTGCAAAACGGTCCACAGGATCTCCTGCCGGTACTGTACCCGGGTTTATTTCGCTGCGCGGAAAAGAGATTTGCGCCAGTGCGCTTTTTCCGGCTGCCTGGAACTTTTAAAGTGGCACCCATTGACCAGAAACCGCAGGAGTTCCGTGCATGCGCAACCTCAACGAGGACACCATCACCCAGGCCGTGATCGAGCGTTTTTCCAAAACGCCTGATCCCCGGCTCAAGGAAATCCTCAGCAGCCTGATTCAGCATCTGCATGCCTTTGCGCGTGAAGTCAAGCTCACGGAAGAGGAGTGGTTCAAGGGCATCGACTTCCTGACGCGCACCGGCCACATGTGCGATGACAAGCGTCAGGAATTCATCCTTCTGTCGGACACCCTGGGGCTGTCCATGCTGACGGTGGCCATGAACAACAAGAAGCCGGCAGGTTGCACCGAAGCGACCGTCTTCGGACCGTTCTATGTGGAAGGTGCACCTCGTTACGAAAACGGCGACGATGTGGCCAACGGGGCCAGCGGCTTGCCTTGCGTCGTGCGTGGCACGGTGCGCGGCCCGGATGGTCGGCCGGTGCCGCATGCCTCGATCGAAGTCTGGCAGGCCGATGCGGACGGCAACTACGACGTGCAGTATGCGGACCTGGCCCATCCACAGGCCCGCGGTGTCTTGCAGGCGCGCGCCGATGGCAGTTTCGACTTCAGGACCATCGTGGCCGAGGCTTATCCCATCCCCACCGATGGCCCGGTCGGCGAGATGTTGCGGGCCAGCAAGAACCACCCCTGGCGACCCGCCCACCTGCATTTCATGATCAAGGCCGATGGCTACGAGAGCCTGATCACCCATGTCTTCCGCGATGGCGACCAGTACCTCGACTCCGATGCCGTCTTCGGCGTGCGGCAGTCCCTGATCGCTGATTGGCAACAGCAGTCCGATGGCAGCTATTTGCTGGAATTCGACTTTGTGCTCAATCCGCAGAAGAAGTAGGCGAACCCCAGACGCGCAGACATGCGCTTTTTTTCATGACCACCGAGGAGACAGACATGCACAAGCGACAGATGATCAAGAGCGCCCTGTGTGCCGCCGCATTGGCAGCCACGGCCTGGGTGCCCGCTCAGGCTCAGCAGACTTTCAAGCTGACCATCGCCTCCAGTCACCCCACCGCCTTGCCCTGGGTGGGCTTGATGAGCACGCTGTTCGTGCCCGAGGTGAACAAACGTGTCGAGGCCTTGGGCAAGGGTTACAAGATCGAGTGGAAAGAGGCCTATGGCGGTCAGCTCTACAAGATGAACGCCACGCTCAGCAGCGTGGGATCCGGCATTGCAGACATCGGGTGGGTTTTTGCCAACCTGGAAGCTGCCAAGATGCCGTTGACCCAGTTTGCCACGGTCACGCCATTCACCACCGGTGACGTGCGCACCATCCTGCAGGTTGCGAATGAAATGAACGAGAAGGTGCCTGCCCTCAAAGCCGAGTGGGATCGCAACAATGTGGTCTTCCTGGGCGCATCGGGTGTGGATACCTATCACCTGTTCACCAAGACGCCCATCAACACCTACGCTGATCTCAATGGCAGGAAAATTTCTGCGCCCGGTGCCGTGGGTGTCTGGCTGCGTGGTTCAGGCGCGGTACCGGTCGATGGCTCTCTGACGAGCTATTACACCGACATCCAGACGGGAGTGAGCGAGGGCACGATTTCGATTTCCACGGGTATCCTGCCCAACAAGATCTACGAGGTGGCACCCTATGTGACCACGGTCGACATCGGTGCGCTCTACAACGGCGGCATGGCCATGAACAAGGACAGCTTCAATGCGCTGCCTCCTGAAGTCCGCAAGATCATCAAGGATGTCGGCCTGGAGTACTCGCGTGTGCTGGGTGAGACGCTGATGCAGCGCTACGAAGCCGCACTCAAGGCCATCGGTGAACAAGGCGCCAAGCAGCCCGTTCCGGTCAAGATCGCCCCCATGGCCCAGGGAGAGCGCGAGAAATGGGCCAAATCCATGCCCAACATCGCGTCTGACTGGGTCAAGGCCAACGCAGCTCGCGGACCGGCGGGCCAGATCGTGAAAACCTATATGGAAGAGTTGCGCAAGCGCGGTGCCAAGCCAGTGCGTGACTGGGACAAGGAACTTTGATCGGTATCGGAGTTTCTTTTGTCCTACGAAGCCAACACAGACCTGGAGTCTGCTGCTGCCTCGTCAGCGCCCACCAGCCTGTTTGGTCGCATCGTGGATGCGCTCAACGGGCTGGGATCCATCGTGATCGCGCTGGTGATGGTTTTGATGTGCACCGATGTGTTCATGCGCAATGCCTTCAATCAGCCCATTGACGGTGTGGCCGAGATGGTGGCGGCCTCGATCATTGTGATCGTGTTCCTGCAGTTGCCCGCCACCCTGCGCCACGGTCGCATGGGCAGTGCAGATTTGTTTCTTGAGCCACTTTTGCGCAGACGGCCGCGTGCAGGCAAGCGTTTGCGTGGTCTGCTTTCGCTCGCGGGCATCTTTGCCTGTGCGCTGATCGCCTACGCGACCTGGCCGCTGTTTTTTCGGGCCTGGGACTACAGCGAGTTTTTTGGTGTGGAGGGCGTGTTCACATTCCCGACCTGGCCGATGCGCCTGGTGGTCTTTATTGGCGCCGTTCTGGCTGCCCTGCAATACGGCTTGTTGACCTGGCAGGACTGGCGTGAGAGTGTCCGAGGGGGCGACCATGTCTGATGTCTTCCTGGGTTTCATGGCCATAGCGGCCATGCTGGGTCTCATCCTTCTGGGCATGCACATCGGCATTGCGCTGGTGGTCACGTCCTTCGTCGCCGCATGGCTCATGCGGACACCCGAAATCGCTGCGCGGTTCGTTGGCGCAGCGGCCAACGACGCCATCCGCGATTACCTCTTTGGTGTGGTGCCCTTGTTTGTGCTGATGGGCATGTTTGTCAGCATCAGCGGGGTCGGGCGCGACACCTTCGACGTTTTCCAGTGGGTGTTGCGTCGCCTGCGCGGGGGGCTGGGCTTGGCCACCGTGGGCGCCAATGCCGTATTTGCGGCCATCACGGGGATTTCCATCGCATCGGCATCGGTCTTCACCAAAGTGGCCACGCCTGAGATGATTCGTCACGGCTACACGCCAAGATTTTCGGTCGGTGTGGTGGCCGGTTCCTCGGTGCTCGGGATGTTGATCCCGCCATCGCTGCTGATGATCATTTACGGCGTGATTGCCGAAGAGTCGATCGGTCGGATGTTCCTGGCAGGTATCCTGCCAGGCCTGCTTCTGGCGAGCCTGTTTTGTCTGTTGATCATCGGGATGGCTTATCTGCGTCCAGCCAGTCTGTATACCCAGGGCCGCCCTCAGGAGAGCGCAGATCAGGATTCCGAGACCTGGACCAGTGCGGCCCACAAGTTCCTGCCCATCTTGTTGCTGGTGCTGCTGGTTCTGGGTGGCCTCTACAGCGGCTTTTTCACGCCCACGGAAGCCGGAGCGGTCGGCGCTGCCGGTGCTTTCGTGATTGCGCTGATCCGCCGGCGCCTGGACTGGCGCAAGCTCTGGAGTGTCTTGACCGAAACCGGTTATGTCTCGGTCTCGGTTCTTTTTTTGATCATCGCGGCATCCCTGTACAGTCGCATGCTCGCGCTCACCGGACTGCCCGCATTCATCACCACCTCAATCACCGAGATGGGCCTGGGGCCCTGGGGCTTTCTGGCCGCGTACCTCTTCATCGTGATCCTGCTGGGCTGCATCATCGATTCGGTGTCGATCATGCTGATCATGCTCCCCATTGTCCTGCCCATCGTGACGAATTTCGGCATGGACAAGATCTGGTTTGGCGTGCTCACGGTGGTTGCAGTGGAAATCGGTCTGCTCACGCCGCCATTCGGGGTGTCGGTCTACACCGTCAAGAGCGCGCTCAACAGCCCTCTGATCACCATCAAGGATATTTTTGCCGGGGCATTCCCCTTCCTGGTAGTGATGGTGCTGTCCTTGTTTGTTTTGGCCATGTTTCCGGGTTTGTCGACCTGGCTGGCGCGCATGTAATTGAAGGGAGTCCTGTCATGTTATTTGTCTTCTTGCTGATCGATAAGCCTGACCATGCGGCCTTGCGCCAGCGCGTGCGACCGGAGCACAAGGCGTACCTTGCTGGTGTTGCCGACCGGATGGCCTTTGCGGGTCCCTTGACGCATGACGATGGACAGACCATGCTGGGCAGCTTGCTGGTGGTGGACTTTCCCGACCGGGAGGCGGCGCACGCCTGGCTGGCTCAGGAGCCCTTCACCCGTGCCGGGCTTTATGCGAGCACAACCATCCACGCCTTTGTCAACCTCTGGCCGCAGAAGGCTGGTTTTCCGCCTGCAGCTTGAGGTCAGGCCCATCATGGTCAAACACATTGTGATGTGGAACGTGCGGGGTGCCTCGCCACAAGAAAAGGCCCAGGGTATCGAGCGTCTCAAAGCCTGCTTTGAGTCTCTGCGGGGTGTCATTCCGGGTTTGCTGCATCTGGAGATCGGTGTCGACAGCAGCCATGTCGACTATGCCTGTGACGTGGTGCTCTACAGCGAATTTGAAAGCCAGGAAGCCTTGCAGGCCTACGCCGAGCACCCTGAACACCTGCGGGTCAAGCGTGAGCTGGGTGACCTTCGTGTGGCCCGCCACCAGGTTGACTACCAAGTGATTTGATATTTTTTAATTCCAAGGAAAAAGCATGAGTGAGACATTCAACGATGAATTGCAGATCCGTCAGATGGTCGAGCGCTGGGCAGTCTGGCGTGACGCCGGTGACTGGGAACGCTTTGCCACGGTCTGGCATCCCGAAGGGGTGATGATGGCCACCTGGTTCCAGGGCCCCTTTGCCGATTTCATCCGTGTGACCCAGGAGGGCTGGACCAAGGGGGTGAGCATTCTGCATTTCCTGGGCGGCTCGGCAATCGAAGTTGCGGGCGACCGCGCCATTGCCCAGACGAAGATGACCATTTCCCAGCGCGGCATGGTCGAGGGCGAGGGCGGTCCTGTCCTGTGCGATGTGGTGTGCACGGGGCGTTTTTACGATTTCGTGACCCGCCATGAGGGCCAGTGGAAACTGATTCACCGTCAGCCCATCTACGAAAAGGACCGCATCGATCCGGTCGATCCGACGGCGGTTCTCAAGCTCGACCAGCAAGCCCTGGCGACCTTCCCGGAAGGGTATCGGCACTTGGCCTATATCCAGACGCGCATCGGCTACACCGTGAAGATGGACATGCCCATGCTCAAGGGCCCGGTGGTCGAAGAGCTCTACAAGCGCGGTGCCCGCTGGCTTGCCGGCGGCGCACTGGAGCGCTGAGCACTCATCACCGTTTCAACCAGGAGACAAACATGTATAAAAACCACCTGAGCCGTCGGCACTTGGTACAGGCCTTGCCGGCCGTCGTCATGGCAGGTCTGACCCCCATGAGCTGGGCGCAAGGCGCCTATCCGAACCGCCCGCTGCGTGTCATCGTGCCGCAACCTCCCGGTGGCGGTTTTGACTTTGTGGCCCGCGCGCTGGGCGAGCGTCTGAGCAAGCAAATCGGTCAGAGCGTGGTGGTCGAGAACCGCCCGGGCTCCGGCACGCTGGTGGGGACCGATGCGGCAGCCAAGGCCGACCCCGATGGCTACACCCTCCTGATGGGGTCGGTGTCGAACATCGCGCTCAACATGGGCCTGTATGACAAGCTCTCCTATGACAGCCTGCGCGACTTCGAGCCGGTCGGCATCGCGGTGAGCTACAGCTACACGCTGATGGCCCGCAACGATCTGCCCTTCAACTCGCTGCGCGAGGTGGTGGCCTATGCCAAAGCCAACCCGGGCAAGCTCAATTACGCCTCTGCAGGCAATGGCTCTGGCCAGCATGTGCTGGCGGCGGCCTTGTGGCACCTGAGTGGCGCCGACATCACGCATGTGCCCTACAAAGGGGCGCAGGCGGCCTACCAGGACTTGCTAGGCGGGCGAGTGGACCTGTTCTTTGACCTGTCTTCGACCGCGCGTCCTCAGGTCGATGCCGGCAAGGTCAAGGCGCTGGCCTTGTCGGGCGCCGAGCGCAATCCCATGCATCCCAACGTACCCACCATCCTGGAAAGCGGTGTGGCCAACCTGGATCTGGAGTCCTGGTTTGGCTATTTCGTGCCGAGCAAGACGCCCGCTGCTGTACAGGAGCGGCTGCGCAGCGAGCTGGCGAAAGTCATTGCGCAGCCGGATCTGCAGGAGACTTTCCGCAGCCGCGGGGGCAAGCCCCTGAACCTCACGGCGGCGCAAACCAAGGCCCTGGTCCAGCGCGATGTGGACCGGTGGACCAAGCTGGTGCGCGACATCGGCATCAAGGCCGACTGAGCACGCATGCCCGTTGATTCAGGATGGTCCGTCATACGCTGAAGGACCATCCTGGTGTTTATTTTTCATCTCTGCAGATTGTTGACCCATGAAGATCGATGCCCAATCCCTGGACCAGCTGTTCCTCAAGGCCCGCACGGCCAATGGATTCCTGGATCAGCCGGTGCCTCTGGCCTTGTTGCAGGAGGTCTATGACCTCGCGAAGATGGCGCCCACTTCGATGAACACCCAGCCCACGCGCTATGTGTTCCTGACCACGCCCGAAGCCAAGGCCCGCCTGCTGCCTGCGCTTTCGCCGGGCAACCTCGACAAGACCCGTTCGGCGCCTGTGACGGTCATCGTCGCCACCGACAGCCGTTTTTATGAGCACATGCCGCACATCTGGCATGTGGCAGGCGCGAAGGAAAATTTCGAAGGCAACGCCGTCCTGGCCACCAACACCGCCAGCCGCAACGGCACGCTGGGCGGCGCTTACTTCATCCTCGCCGCGCGTGCGGTCGGCCTGGACTGTGGTCCCATGAGCGGGGTGGATCTGGCCAAGGTCAATGCCGAATTCTTTCCGGATGGCCGTTACAGCGCCAACTTCCTGATCAATCTCGGCCATGCCGATCACAGCAAGGCGTTCAAGCGCAACCCGCGTTTGTCCTTCGATCAGGCCTGCACCGTGCTTTGAGCATGAGCAGCCCGGCGTTTCATGGCCCAGGAGCACACCTGTGATCAACAAGATCTCTTCATCCATCGCGCAGTCCCTGTCCGGCATCCGCGATGGCTCTACCGTGTTGATCGGCGGTTTTGGTACCGCCGGTATTCCCAACGAGCTCATCGAGGGTCTGATCGAGCAGGGTGCGCGCGACCTGACCATCGTCAACAACAATGCAGGCAACGGTGACACGGGCCTGGCTGCCTTGCTCAAGACCGGACGGGTGCGCAAGATCATCTGCAGTTTTCCCCGGCAAACCGACTCACACGTGTTTGACGAGCTTTACCGCAGTGGCCGCATTGAACTGGAGCTGGTGCCCCAGGGCAACCTCGCCGAGCGCCTGCGCGCGGCGGGCGCCGGCATCGGCGCGTTTTTCACCCCCACCGGCTTTGGCACCGAACTGGCACGCCATGCCGATGGCAGTCCCAAGGAAACACGGCGCATCGACGGCAAGGATTACGTGCTGGAATACCCGATTCATGGGGATGTGGCGCTCATCAAGGCCGAAGCGGGTGACCGCTGGGGCAACCTGACGTACCGCAAGGCCGCGCGCAATTTCGGGCCGGTCATGGCCATGGCCGCCCAGCGCACCATTGCCACCGTGCACGAGGTGATCGAACTCGGTCACATGGACCCGGAAAGCATCGTGACCCCGGGCATTTTTGTCTCCAGCATCGTCAGGATCGATCGCGTGGCGACCGAGGCTGGCGGTTTCAAAAAAAGCCCCTGATCCACAAGCAAACCATGAGCCACTACACCAAGCGCAGCAAACAGGAACTGGCCCGGCGTGTCGCGCAAGACATCTTTGACGGGGCCTATGTCAATCTGGGGATCGGTCAACCCACACTGGTGGCCAATTACCTGCCCGAGGGCATCGAAGTGGTGCTGCACAGCGAAAACGGCATTCTCGGCATGGGCCCTGCACCTGCGGCAGGCGAGGAAGACTACGACCTCATCAACGCCGGCAAGCAGCCTGTCACGCTGCTGCCCGGCGGGGCTTTCTTCCACCATGCCGACAGCTTTGCCATGATGCGCGGGGGCCATATCGACATCAGCGTGCTTGGTGCCTTTCAGGTGTCGGAGACGGGCGATCTGGCCAACTGGAGCACCGGCGAACCGGGGGCCATCCCTGCCGTCGGAGGCGCCATGGACCTGGCCGTGGGGGCGCGGCAAACCTGGGTCATGATGGACCTGCTGACCAAGCAGGGCGAGAGCAAGGTCGTCAAGGCCTGTACCTACCCCCTGACCGGCATTGGCTGCGTCAAACGCATCTACTCGGACCTGGCGACCCTGGCCTGTACCCCGCAGGGGCTTGAGCTGATCGACAAGGTCGAGGGCCTGTCCCATGCCGAACTGGAAAAATTGATTGGATTGCCTGTCCGGGGCTGATCCGCAGCCGGAAATGGCCTTGCAGAAATTCGGGAAAAACTGATGATGAAGGGGTTTGGCTCAGATTTTTTGTAAACTGGATGTGAACGAACTTCACGCACTGCCAGGACCCAACCATGATCCTCATCGGGGACGCCCACCGCACGGTCAGCAACGCAAGATTGGCTTTTCGTCTGCACAGTCCAGCTGCATGGCTGCTGTGCCTGTGTGGCTTGCTGGCCCATGGCCAGAGTTCTGCCCAGTCCTTGCCCGTCGAGCCCGCCCGCGCCAAAGCCGCTGAGGCACTGCCGGAATTCGATGTCGAGCGTCTGCAGGCCCTGGTCACGCAGTTCAACCCCGGCCTGAGGGCCGCTGCGCAAAGCCTGGATGCAGCCCGCGCGGGCATTCGCTCTGCAGGTGCGCTTCCTAACCCGCGCGTCGAGTGGTCCCGTGGTCCCTGGGAGCAGCAACAGGGTCTTCCTGGCAGGGCGCAAACCTGGACCTTGACCCAACCGGTCGAAAATCCCTGGCTGCGCAGCGCCCGGATCGGTGGCGCCGAGGCGGCTGAAAGAACGGCGCAGCAGCAGCTGGCCATGGTGCGCAATGACCTGGTGGCGCAATTGCGGACCCGGGTGTTTGAGGTGCTGTTGCACGAGTCCGAAGCGCAGGCTGCCACCGAGGCGCTGGCGCTGCTCGAGCAGGTTCAGCAAAGGGTGCGTGTCAGGGTCAGCAGTGGAGAAGCGCCACGCTACGAACTGATCAAGGCCGATGCGGAAGTCATCAATGCCCGCGAACGCCAGCAGACGGCGCGTTTGCGCGCCGAGCAGACCTTGCTGGAAATCAACCGTCTGGCCGCTGGTCAGCTGCCGGCACGCTGGAGAATCCAGCCGGGCGTGGCCGCAGCTCAGGCCGAGGTCGCCAGCCTGCAGCAATACCAGGAGCGCGCGGCGCAGCACAACCCGGAACTGCTTGGTCTCAAGCATGAACTCGATCGCGCCCAGTCCCGACTGGAGCTGGCCCGTGCCAGCCGTGTGCCGGCCATGGATGTCCGCTACACCGAAATGTCCGACCCTCAGGTCAAACAGTCCCAGTGGGGCGTGGGCCTGCAGATCCCTTTGCTGGACCAGCGTCAGGGGCCGATCGCGGAAGCGGTCGCCGAGCTGGAGCGGGCACGCACCCGGTATGAAGGGCGTCAGGCTGAATTGACCCAGCAAATCACCTTGGCCTGGCGTTCCTATGAAATGTCGCGCCTGCGGGTCGAAGCCTTGAGCCAGGGCGTCCTCAAGGAAGCGGAGTCTGCGCTGCGCGTGGCAGAAGCCGCTTACCGTTTTGGTGAGCGCGGCATCCTGGATGTGCTGGATGCCCAGCGGGTGTTGCGCAGCGTACGCGCCGATTTGCTGCAGGCCCGTTACCAAAGACAGGCGGCCCGCATCACGCTCGAGCAGCTCAGTGGCCGATACACCGTTGATACCTCTACCTTGCCTCAATGACCCACATGCCGACCTTCACATTGCCCCCATCGGGATCACGGATCCTGCCCTGGTTGACCCTGGCTCTTGCCCTGGGCCTGACTGCTTGCGGTCAGCAGTCATCGACACCGCCGTCCGAAGTCGCCCAGCCGCCGGCAGACCCCTTGCAGGTCAAAGTGGATGCGGCCATGGCGAGCCGCTTCAAGGTGCAGGAAGCGGCCATGGCAGACATCGTGCCCATGCAGGAAGTGCCGGGGCGCATCGAAGCCAATGAACGTCTGGTGACCCGCATTGGTGCGTCTGTCACCGGCCGTGTGACCGAGGTCCTGGCTGAGGTGGGTGACCGCGTGCAGAACGCCCAGGCGCTGGCCCGCGTGGCCAGTCCGGAATTGACCCAGGCTCAGATGGCCTATCTGCGCGCGCACTCCAATGCAGGACTTGCCGAGCGTGCGGTGGACCGTGCCCGTCAGCTTTACCAGGCCGACGTCATCGGTTCCGCAGAACTGCAGAGACGGGAGTCCGAGCTGGCTGTGGCCCGTGCCGAGCAACGCGCGCTGGGTGACCAGCTCAGGCTCCTGGGCATCGCGGGCCAGGCACTCGACCGTTTGCACGATCAGGGTGCATTGCAACCGCACGCGCCCATCCAGTCCACCCAGTCAGGGGTGGTCATTGAGCGCAAAGTCAGCAGCGGGCAAGTCACGCAGCCGGGGGATCACTTGTTCACAGTGGCGGACTTGAGCAATGTCTGGGTTGTGGGGGCGTTGCCGGAGCAGACCGCCCGAGCGGTGGAGGTTGGCCAGCGGGTCGATATCGAGGTCCCTGCGCTGGGAGGGCGGCAGTTGTTCGGGAAGATCGTTTACGTGGGCGACACGGTTTCCCCTGAAACCCGGACGGTCCCCATCCGGACGCAGGTGGACAACTCGGGGCGTGATCTCAAGCCACAGATGCTGGCCACCATGCGGATTCGTGGCGAGGCCAAACGCCAGCTGGTGGTCCCGCAGGAGGCGGTCGTGCGTGAAAACGACCGCGACCATGTGTACCTGCGCATTGCCGACGGTACCTACCGCTTTACCCAGGTCGAGCTCGGCCTGGCTCAAAACGACCTGCGTCCGGTACTCAAGGGACTTCAGTCAGGAGACCCCGTGGTGGTTGAGGGGGCATTTCACCTGCACAACGAGCGCAAGCGCGCTGAATTGCAGTAAGGAAAACTCATGCTCAAGTCATTGATCCGTGCGGCCTTGTCCCAACGCCTGCTGGTGGTGGTGATCGCCGTGGTTCTGCTGGGCTTCGGGGTCCGTGCCGCGATGCGGCTGTCGGTCGATGCTTTCCCTGATGTGACCAATGTCCAGGTTCAGGTAGCGACCGAGGTGCCTGGTCGCTCTCCCGAGGAGGTGGAGCGTTTTGTGACGGTCCCGCTGGAAGTCGTCATGACGGGCCTGCCGGGCCTGACCGAGATGCGGGCGCTCAACCGCGCCGGTCTGTCCCTGATCACGCTGGTGTTTACCGACAAGACCGATGTTTATTTCGCCCGCCAGCTGGTGATGGAGCGACTGCTGGAGGTGACGCCGGGCATGCCCGAAGGTGTGGTGCCAGTGCTGGGCCCCGTGTCTACCGGTCTGGGCGAGGTGTATCAGTACACCCTCGTGCATCCAGACGATGGCAAGCGACAGCTCTCCGATGAAGAGCTCATGGAGCGCCGCGTCATTCAGGATTGGGTGCTGCGCCCGATGCTCAGATCCATTCCTGGCGTGGCCGAGATCAATTCGATGGGGGGGCTGGAGCGACAGTTCCAGGTCCTGGTCAATCCCGATCGGCTTCGGCATTACCGGCTCTCGTTGAGAGAGGTGCTCGATGCGGTCGAACGCAACAACGCCAATGCCGGTGGTGGTCTCCTGCGTTCTGCCGCCGAGCAATACCTCATTCGGGGTGTGGGCCTGATCCGCACTGCGGATGACATCGAAAGCATCATCCTCAAGGAAGCTGGAGGGGTGCCTGTTTTCGTGCGTGATGTGGCCCAGGTCCAGATCGGTGCCGCTGTTCGACAGGGGGCAGCTGTCAAAAACGGCGATACCGAGGCGGTTGCCGGCATCGTGATGATGCTGCGGGGTGGCAACGCCAAAGAGGTGGTCGGCCGCGTCAAGGCCAAGGTCAAGGAGATCAATGAAAAGGGCATGCTCCCCGGGGGCCTGCAGATCGAGCCTTTTTATGACCGCACTGAACTGGTCGACTCGGCCTTGTGGATGGTCATCAAGGTCCTGCTCGAAGGCATTGTCTTCATCGTCATCATCCTTTTCCTGTTTCTGGGGGATGTCCGCTCCAGCCTGGTGGTCGTGGCCACCATCGTGATCACGCCGCTGGTCACCTTCATCATGATGAACCGCCTTGGTCTGTCGGCCAACCTGATGTCGCTTGGTGGCCTGGCCATCGCCATCGGCCTGATGGTGGATGGCACCGTGGTGGTGGTGGAAAACGTCTTTCACAAACTGGGGCAGGCCGGTTCGAGCAGGGAGTCGCGGCTGAGAACCATCCTTGAGGCCACAGCCGAAATTGCCAAACCCACGGTTTACGGGATATCGATCATCATCCTGGTTTTCCTGCCGCTGATGATGCTTTCCGGCATGGAAGGCAAGATGTTTGCGCCCCTGGCGCTGACGATTGCGATCGCCCTGGCCGTTTCCCTGGCCGTTTCCCTGTTTCTCTCGCCTGTGCTCTGCAGCTACATCCTGCGTGGCGGCAGTGACCACGATACCCGGCCAATTGCCTTCCTCAAGCGGCACTATCTGCGTCTTCTCGGAGCGGCCCTGGCGGCCGAGAAAAAAACCATCGTGCTGGCCATTGCGCTGTTGCTGGGATCCATGGCGCTCTTTCCTATGCTCGGCAAGAGCTTCATCCCCACCATGAAAGAGGGCTCGATCGTGCCTCAGATCGTGCGCGTTCCGAGCATCTCACTGGAGGAGTCCCTCAAGGTCGAGACCGAGGCCATGAAACTGGTGGCGCAGGTACCAGGGGTCAAATCTGTCATTTCCAAGCTGGGTCGGGGTGAGTCGCCCGCCGATCCGGCGGGGCCCAACGAGTCGGATCCGATTGCGGTGATCGATCGTGAGGCGGACAGGACTCAGGGAGAGATTGAGGAAGACATCCGCAAGGCTCTGGCGGTGTTGCCAGGTGTGCAGGTCATCATGAACCAGCCGATTGCCCAACGCGTCGATGAAATGGTCACTGGTGTGCGCTCACAGCTGGCCATCAAGGTCTTCGGCGATGATCTGGATGAGCTCAAACGTGTTTCCGAACAGGTTGCACGTGTGGTCCGGACGGTTCCTGGTGCAGTCGATATCCGGGTCGAGCGCTTGTCGGGTCAGCAGACCCTGACCATCGACATCGATCGGCAGGCCATTGCGCGCTACGGCATCAATGTGTCCGATGTGAATGACCTGATTGAAACGGCTTTTGGTGGCAACGAGGTTGGACGTCTGTATGAGGGGCAGCGCCGTTTCGGCATTGTGGTGCGCTACCCGGCTCAATACCGTAACTCGGTTCAGGCCATCCGCAATAGCACCTTGCGTACCAGCGATGGCACGCTGGTGCCCTTGTCGGCGGTGGCATCGATTGAACTGGTGGACAGCCCGCCCACCATCTCCCGCGAATCCGGCAAGCGCCGTGTGGTGGTGGGCGCCAATGTGAGCGGGCGGGATCTGGGTGGTTTTGTGCAGGAGGTCCAGAGCCGTGTGAATGCCGAAGTCCCCTTGCCGGAAGGTTATTACCTGTCCTGGGGAGGGCAGTTCGAAAACATGGAGCGGGCCATGGACACCTTGATGGTGATCGTCCCTCTCACAGTGGCGGCCATCTTTTTCCTGCTGTTTATGCTGTTCAATTCCTTGCGGCTGGCCTCCCTGATCATTCTGGTGCTGCCTTTCGCCTCCATTGGTGGTGTGATCGCCTTGTTTCTCACCGGTGAATACCTCAGTGTTCCGGCCTCGGTGGGGTTCATTGCACTTTGGGGGATTGCGGTCCTCAATGGCGTGGTGCTGGTCAGCTGTATTCGCAAATTGCGCGAGGATGGGCTGTCCATCGCGCAAGCTGTGCAGGAAGGCTGTGTGCAGCGTTTCAGACCGGTCATGATGACCGCGACTGTGGCCATGCTGGGTCTGGCGCCCTTCCTGCTGGCGACCGGTCCGGGTTCCGAGGTCCAGCGCCCACTGGCGGTGGTCGTGATCGGTGGCCTGATTTCCTCGACACTGCTCACGCTGGTCGTCGTGCCCACCTTGTACCGCTGGTTTGATGACCAGCCGCAAGAAGCCTGATAACGGAGACTTTCATGAAAGAAATTCGCGCCATCATCCGACCCCATCGACGTGATCGTTTGCGGGATGCACTGCGTGCCATTCCCAATTTTCCCGGGGTGACCATGTTCCGTGCCGAAGGATTCACGGCACCCGCATCCCTGGACAAGCGCAGCGTGCGCGATGAATTGACCGACTTCACGGAAAAGATCATGGTCTGTGTGCTGTGCCCCGATGACATGGTGGAAACCATTCGTGAAGCCATCATCGCGGCATGCAGTACCGGTCAAATCGGTGATGGTCTGGTGTGGGTACTGGATGTGGCAGAGGTGCATCGCATCCGTAACCGCGAGCCCATGCCTTGATCATCGGACACAGAGACTCGAGATACTCATGTCGGCATACCCGATGAACTACCGGCACCTTTACTATTTCTGGCTGGTGGCCAAGGAAGGCAGCATGGCGCGTGCAGCGCAGCATCTGAACGTGGCCATCCAGACGGTCAGTGCGCAGGTTCGGGAACTGGAGAAATCATTGGGTCATGCGCTGCTCAGGCCGGAGGGGCGTGGTCTGGTGCTGACCGAAGCCGGACAGGCGGCATATGTCCGTGCAGAAGAAATCTTCGCCATCGGCCAGCGCCTGCCCGCCGAGGTCGCAGATGCGGCTGCTGGTGCAGTCGTGCGTCTGTCGGTCGGTCTTTCAGATGGACTCTCCAAACTCGCAGCCCACAGCCTGCTCGACAAGGTATTGGCAACCCCGGGCCTGCGGCTGGTCTGTCATGAAGGCGAGTTTGAGCACCTGGTAGCCGAACTGGCCCTTCACCACCTCGATCTGGTCCTGGCGGGAGAAGGCGCGCCAGCCAACCGCAATCTGCGTTTGCACAGCCAGCTTCTGTCATCCACCCCTGTGTCCTTTTATGGCGCTGAAAAATGGCTCGATGGACATTCCCTGCACCACTTCCCGAACTGCCTTAACGATATGCCGCTCCTGCTTCCCACCCGACATGCAGCGGTTCGTGCGGCTATCGATGACTGGTTCGAGCGCTGTGACCTGCAGCCCAGGGTGGTGGGCGAATTCGAAGACAGTGCCCTGATGTCGGTGTTTGCCGCACGTGGCTTTGGCGTTTTTCCGGTCAGCAGCCTGGGCGCTCAGGATCTGGCACTGATGCCTGGACTCCAGTTGCTGGGTCAAACCGATGTGATGGAGGACGTGCATGCGGTCTTCAGTCACCGCGCATGCGAACACCCTCTGGTCCAGCAAATTCTCGCAACGTCGCTGGAGTAAATCAGGCTAGCCCTGCGGTTAGACTCTTCGGCAGCCATGCTGCCTGTGCCTGTCATCTCCGATCCCTTTTTCTACCTGGTCGCTGTCCCGGCGGTCCTGCTGCTGGGCGTGAGCAAAAGTGGTTTCGGAGCGGGCTTTGGGTCGCTGGCTGTGCCAATGATGGCGCTGGCGATTCCGGTGCCTCAGGCTGCCGCTATCTTGATGCCACTGTTGCTGGCGATGGACCTGATGGGGCTGGCGGCGTTCCGCAAGGATTTTGACCGGCATCTGTTGCGCTTCATGCTGCCCTGGGCCCTGCTGGGCATTGCCCTGGGCACTGTGCTGTTCAAACTGCTGGACGCGCATGTTGTTGCGGGCATTGTCGGTGCCAGCACCTTGCTGTTTCTGGCCCAGCGACTGATGTTTCCACCTCGGGCCGACAGCCCACCGCCACCGCGTTGGGTCGGGGCCTTGCTGCTCACCACTTCCGGTTTCACCAGCTTCATTGCGCATGCCGGTGGTCCGCCGGTCAATGCCTACGCGATTCCGCTCAAACTCACACCGGTAGTCTTCACCGGGACGATGGCCTTCCTGTTCTTCTTTGTGAACATGGCCAAGTGGGTGCCGTATGCCTGGCTGGGTTTGCTCAACCTGGGGAATCTGGCGACATCGATGGTGCTGCTGCCACTGGCACCGCTGGGCGTCTGGGTCGGCGTGAAGATCGCTCGCCGCATTTCAGCGCAGCTGTTTTATCGCTTTGTGCTCTGGGGTATGTTCCTGACGGGATGCAAGCTGCTCTGGGATGCTTTTCGCTGATGGGCAGGCATGCCAGTTGTCTGCCTGTCACGGTAAACAGGTATGGCGCTCATGAGGTGTCTGCCTAGAATGGGGCATGACCGCGGAACGTCTCCAAGCCCAGGATCTGCTGCGCCGGGTGGATCCGTCAGCACTGGGTTTTGCCAGCACGCGTGAGCTGGTGGATGAGCCTCTGCCCTGGGTGGGGCAGCAGCGCGCAGAAACGGCAGCCCGCTTTGGCCTGAACATGGCCATGCCGGACTACAACCTGCTGGTGGTCGGCGAAGTCGGCACCGGCCGTACCACCCTCATGCGCCAGCTCATGCACGACGTGGCTGCCAACCGTGCGGTGCCCCCGGACCTGCTGTTTTTGCACCACGTGGCGCAGCCCGAGCGCCCCTTGGCGCTGCGTCTGCCCGCCGGCGAGGGCCGCCAGTTGCGCCAGCGCATGCTGCAATTGGCCCGGCGCCTGCAGACCGACATCCCCCGTCGCCTGGCAGAGCCCGATGTGAAGGCCGGGAGCGAGCGCATCGAGCAGGCCTTCAAGAGCGAAGAGTCCCGCGCCTATGAGGAACTCAACGCTTTTGCCGAATCACGGCATTTCATCCTGATGCGGGACCAGGGCCATCTGGTCTTCACCCGTCAGGACGAGCAGGGCGAGCCCCTGACGGCGGGCAAGGCCATGGGCCTGAGCCCGCAACAGCGTACCCAGATCGACCGCGAAGAAACCAGCTTGCGCGAGGAAATTGCCCGCTTTCTGGAAAAGACGCATTCGCTGGAGCATGTGCGCAACGAAGGGCTGGCGGCCCTGCGCCGCCAGATCGTGTGGCCTTTGCTCGAGCGCGAATGGCGCGAGATTCGCCAGAGCCTGCACCCCGCTGCCACCGAACAGCTTCGGCTGGAGGCCTGGCTGCAGGCGCTGCAGCAGGAGGTCCTCGAGCATGTCGAGCTGTTTCAGGCGCGCAATGACGAGGACGACAGCCTGCGGCTGGAGGCCCTGGAGGACTTGCTCGCTGGCCTGCGCGTGAATGTGGCGGTGGACAACCACGGACTGCCAGGTGCGCCGGTGGTGCAGGAGGACAACCCTTCTTACCGGCAGCTGCTGGGGGGCATCGAATACGAGCCCGACGGCGAGATGCTGATGACCGATTTCACCCGCATCCGCGCCGGCAGCCTGTTGCGCGCGCATGGGGGCTTTTTGCTGTTGCATCTGCGCGAGGTGCTGGCCGAACCACCCGTCTGGGAAAAGCTGCGCCGCTTCGTGCGCAGCGGCTGCCTGCAGATCGAGGAACCCGGCGTGCTGTATGCGCCGGTGGCGGCGGTCTCGCTTTCCCCGGAGCCGCTGCAGGCCGATGTCAAACTGGTGTTGGTGGCCTCGCCCGACGAATACGAGGCGGTGCTGGCGTTTGACCCCGAACTGGCGCGGCGTTTTCGCTGCAAGGTGGACTTTGCAGACAGTGTGCTGGCGAGTCCGCAGGTCTGGCGCGACACGGCGGTGTTTGTCGCCCATACCTGCGCGCGTTGGGGGCTGCCCCATTTTTCTGCCGCAGCCACCGCGCTGCTCATCGAGGACAGCCATCGGCAGGCGCAGGACCAGTACCGCCAGAGTGCGGTGTTTGCCGGCACCGAAGCGCTGGTGATGGAAAGCGCCGCACTGGCCCGGGTGCGGCAGGCTGAGGTGGTGCTGCCGGCCGATGTGCTGGCCGCATGCCGCGCCCGCGAATACCGCCACAACGAAGCGGAGGAGCGGATGCTCGATGCCCTGGCGCAGGGCGAGCGGGTGATGCAGTTGACGGGCCGGATGGTGGCCAGTGTGAACGGCCTGAGCGTGGTCATGCTGGGCGATTACAGCTTTGGCTTTCCGATGCGGGTGACGGCGCGCACCCATGCGGGTGACAAGGGGCTGCTGAGCATCGATCGAGAAGTCGAGCTTTCCGGTCCAATCCATGACAAGGGGGTGCTCGTACTTCAAAGTTGCCTGATGACACTGTTTGCGCACCTGGCCCCGCTGGCCATGGAAGGCTCTGTGGTGTTCGAGCAGGAAAACGCCGGAGTGGAGGGTGATTCGGCCTCGTGCGCCGAGCTCTATGCCCTGCTGTCTGCGCTGGCGTCGGTGCCACTGTCGCAAAACCTGGCCGTGACCGGGTCACTCAACGCCAATGGCGATGTGCTGCCGGTGGGCGCTGTCAACGAGAAGATCGAAGGTTTTTTCAGAAGCTGCGAGCGGATCGGTCTGGACGGTACGCAAGGCGTGCTGATCCCCGAACGCAACCGCCGCCATCTGATGCTCGACGAGCGCGTGGTCGAGGCGGTGGCGCAGGGGCGCTTTCATGTTCACGCCATCCGCAACGTGGCCGAGGGCATGACGTTGCTCAGCGGTCTGCCCTGGGGCGAGATGGGCGCGGGCGGCTACTCCTCCGAGAGTGTGCTGGGCAGAGCACAAGCGCGCCTGTGCCGTTACCGGCAGGCCATGGAAGCTGCTGGCATGGCGCACGAGCACCCACCCCACAAACGCCGCACTCCAGGCGGGCACTGAGAAAGCCGGCACGGCATGGATCGCAAAACCCTCTTGCGCCTGCTGTATTGGACAGTGGCCACGCGCTGGTGGCCCTTAGCCTGCCGGGCAGCGATGTGGTGCACAAGGTCTCGATCATCCCGCGCGGCATCGGCGCGCTGGGCTACACCTTCCAGCGGCCGCTGGAAGACCGTTACCTGATGACGCGCGAAGAATTGGACAACCGCATCTGCGTGTTGCTGGTCGGACGGGCGGCCGAGCAGCTGGTGCTGGGCACCGTGTCCACCGGTGCGGCCGATGATCTGGCGCGGGCCACACAGCTGGCGCGCGACATGGTCATGCGCCACGGCATGGACGAGGCGCTGGGCTGTGTGAGCTAAGACGGCCCGCGCACGGCCGCCTTGATGGACGGCCTGCCAGGAGACTGGCAAGCCCGACCGCCGGTGTCAGAAGCCAGGCAGGCGGCCATGGACCAGGCGGTGCATGACATCATTGCCGCCACGCTGCATCGCGGCACCGAGCTGCTGGCTGCGCGCCGAACGGTGCTCGAACCCTGTGTACTGGCCCTGCTGGCCCAGGAAACGCTGGACGCCGCTGCATTGCAGGCGCTGATCACTGAGAACGCTACATGAATTCCGGACCACCCAACGCAGCTGCGGGTGCTGGCGCTGGCGGGGGCGGGGGCGGCAGCGCGATCATGCAGTCGGTGGTCAGCACCAGCGCGGCGATGGAAGCCGCGTTCTGCAGCGCCAGCCGCGTGACCTTGGCCGGATCGATCACGCCCATCTGCAGCAGGTCGCCGTAAGTGCGTTTGGCGGCGTTGTAGCCGAAGGCGATGTCTGTGCTGGCCTCGACTTTTTCGGCCACCACCGAGGGCTCGATGCCCGCATTGGCCACGATGCGACGCAGCGGTTCTTCAAGCGCCTTCTGCACCAGCCGGATGCCCGAAGTTTCGTCCAGGCTCTCGCCCTGCAGGTCGTCGAGCACCCGCCGCCCGCGCAGCAGGGCCACGCCGCCACCGGGCACGATGCCTTCCTCGACTGCCGCACGGGTGGCATGCAGCGCGTCCTCCACCCGCACCTTGCGCTCCTTGAGCTCGGTCTCGGTGCTGGCGCCGACCTTGATCAGGGCCACGCCGCCCGAGAGCTTGGCGATGCGTTCGTCGAGTTTGTCGCGGTCGTAGTCGCTGCCCGCCTTTTCCCTTTCCAGGTGGATGGCGTGCACGCGGTCGGCGATCGCCTGCCTGTCGCCCGCACCGCCGATCAGGGTGGTGCTGTCCTTGCTGACTTCGACGCGTTTGGCACGCCCCAGGTCCGTGAGCTGCAATTTGTCCAGGCGACGCCCCAGTTCCTCACTGACCAGCTGGGCGCCGGTGAGCACCGCCATGTCTTGCAGCATGGCCTTGCGGTGCTGGCCAAAGCCGGGCGCCCTGACCGCGCAGGCCTTGATCGAGCCGCGCAGGTGGTTGATGACCAGCGCGGCCAGCGTGTCGTTGTCGATGTCCTCGGCGATCACCAGCAGGGGTTGCGCCGCCTTGACCACCTGCTCCAGCAGGGGCAGCAACTCGGCCAGCGAGGCCAGACGGCCATCGACGATGAGCACCAGCGCATCCTCGAGTACAGCGCTTTGCCGCTCGGTGTTGTTGATGAAGTACGAGGAGAGGTAGCCGTTGGCAAACTGCAGGCCCTCGACCACCTCCAGCACACTCACCAGGCCCGAGCCGTCCTCGATCGAGATCGCACCTTCGCGCCCGACCTTGTCGATGGCGCTGGCCAGCAGGTCGCCAATCGAGGCATCGTTGTTGGCCGAGATCGCGGCTACATGGGCCACGTCCTGCCGGTTGGCGCAGGGCTGGGCCATGCGGTGCAGCTCGGCCACCACGGCTTCGATGGCGCGCTCGATGCCGCGCTTGAGGTCCATCGGGTTCATGCCGCCGGCCAGGTAGCGCAGCCCTTCGTGGATCATGCCTGCCGCCAGCACGGTCGCCGTGGTGGTGCCGTCGCCCGCCATCTCGCTGGTCCGTGCGGCCACTTCACGCAGCAGGTGCGCGCCCATGTTTTCGAAGGGGTCTTCGAGCTCGACGGCCTTGGCCACCAGTACACCCGAGTTGACGATCTGCGGTGGGCCGAACTCCCTGTCCAGGATCACGGTGCGCCCGCGCGGCCCCATGGTGACCTGGACCGCTTGGGCCAGCATGTCGGCTCCGCACCGGATCTTCTCTCGGGCGGTTTCGTGGAACAGCATCGGGCGGGCTTTCATCGGGCGGACTCCTTTCAAGCACTTCGCCCAGTGTCTTCGCAGGCCCTTTCAAGATTTGTTCGCTGTCACACGCCCTCAGGGCGCTGTGTGGATGATTTCACTGGCGCTCACAACAAGCCTGGGGTTTAAACCTGGCGCTGGGCCATGTGTTGCATCAGCGCGGTGACGCCGACCACACAGGCGGTGCTGCAGCACCCGGCCACCATCCAGGCCAAAATCGGCAAAGGCGCGAGACCCAGCGCTGCTGCCGGCATTGGCCAGTTGATCAGCAGCGTCAGCAGCGCCAGCGCGGCGCCGCCGAGCGCCCAGGCCACCGGATGCCAGCGCCGCCAGCTGCGCCCGCTGCCGATCAGGATGAGTGCGGTGTTGCCCATGACCAGCGTGAGCAGCACCAGGCTACGGATCTGCGGCGTGTCCAGCGCCCATGCCGCAGACCGCGTTGCCCACAGCAGCGCCAGCCCAATCGCCAGGCTCAGGCCCAGGCCTTGCAGACCGGCTTGCAGCAGGTCGCGTGCGCCAAACAGCGGACGGCGGGTGTCGCGCGGCGGCCGCTGCATCTCGTCGCGGGCTTCGGCTTCGTGCTCGAAGGCGATGGCGCAGGCCGGGTCGATCACGAGCTCGAGCAGCGCCAGGTGCAGGGGCAGCAGCAGGGCCGGTCCACCCAGCAGGGGCCACAGGGCCAGCAGACCGATCGGGATGTGGATGGCAAAGATGTAGCGCATCGCCAGGCCCAGGTTGTCGAAGATGCGGCGGCCGGTTCGGATGCCGCGCACGATGGCGCTGAAACGGTCGTCCACCAGCACCAGGTCAGACGCTTCCCGCGCCACATCGGTGCCGCGCAGGCCCATGGCGATGCCCACATGCGCGGCGTGCAGGGCCGGGGCGTCGTTGACGCCGTCGCCGGTCATGGCCACCACTTCGCCACTGGCCTGCAGGGCCTGCACCAGCCGAAGCTTCTGTGCGGGCGTGATGCGGGCGCAGATGTGCACGCCTCGCAGGCGCTCGCGCAGGGCGCTGTCGTCCAGTGTTTCCAGCTCCCTGCCGGTCAGCACCTGACCATCGCCGTCGCCTGTGGCCAGTCCGGCCTGCGCAGCGATCACACGGGCTGTGGCCGGGTAGTCGCCGGTGATCATGATGACGCGGATGCCGGCGCTGTGGCACCGGGCCACCGCTTCGGGGATGTCGGGGCGCAGCGGGTCGGTCAGGCCGATCAGGCCCAGCCATTCAAAGTCCAGCTCGTGCGCCGTGTCCGGGAATTCAGCGCTGGCCAGTTGCCCGCGCGCTACGCCCAGCACCCGCAACCCTTGCCCGGCGAGCTGGTTGGCGGTGGCCAGCCATTGCTGCCGTTCATTGTGCGGCATATGGCACAGGTCCAGCACCGCTTCGGGCGCGCCCTTGGCCGAGACGCTGTGGCCGTTGCTGGTGTCAACCTGCTCACCGGTCTGCCAGATGTGGGACATGGCGGGCAGTGCAGGGCTGAGCGGGTAGCTGTGCACCAGCGTCCAGTCGGCATGCAGATGGCCGGTGTCCTGCAGGTGCTCGGCGCCCAGACGGTGGAGGGCGTGCTCCATCGGGTCGAAGGACTCGGGCGCACTGGCCAGGATGGCATGTTCGAGCAGCGGCCGGAACGCCGGTGCGAGCACAGGCGCGCCGCTGGACGGCAGGTGCAGCACTTCTGGCGCTTTGGCCAGGCCGGTGGCCAGCGCGGTCACGGTCATGCGGTTTTGCGTGAGCGTGCCGGTCTTGTCGGTGCACAGCACGCTGACCGCGCCCAGGGTTTCAATGGCGTTGATGCGCCGGGTCAGCACGCCGTCCTGCGTGAGCCGTCGCGCGCCCAGGGCCGGGAACAGGGTCTGCACGACCGGGTATTCCTCGGGCAGCAGGGCCATGGCCAGTGCAATGGCCGACAGCGCCGCAGCCAGCCAGTCGCCGTGGCGCAGGCCGAGCGTGAACAGCATCAGCAGGCACAGCAGGGCCACGCCCAGCGCGAGCTTGCGCACCAGCGTGGCGGTCTGTCGCTGCAGGGGACTGGTGGCTTCGCGCGTCTGCGTCAGCGCCGCGCCGATCTGGCCGACCTGGCTGCGCGCGCCGGTGGCCGTGACCTGTGCAAGGCCCTGGCCGCGCACCACATGGCAGGCGGCGAACACGGCCGGGCTGTCTTCGCCGCCGGGGGCGGTGGTGGCAGGGGCCTGTTCGGGTGCAGCACGTTTGCCGACCGGCACCGATTCGCCCGTGAGCAGCGATTCGTCCACTTGCAGCTGGTCAGCCTGGAGCAGCCAGCCGTCGGCGGCGATGCGGTCGCCCTCGGCCAGCAGCAGCAGGTCACCTGGCACCACGTCGCGCGCCGGGATGCGCTGCACCTGGCCATCCCGCAGCACCCGGGCCTGCGGCTGTGTCAGGCCGCGCAGGGCCTGCAGCGCCGATTCGGCCCGGCCTTCCTGCCAGAAGGTCAGGCCCAGAACCGCCAGCACAAACAGCGACAGGGTCAGGCCTTCGACCAGATCACCCAGCACGATGTAGAGCAGCGCTGCAGCCACCAGCAGCATGAACATGGGCTCACGTGCCATGTCCAGCAGGCGGCGCATCCAGGTGCGCGGCGGCTCGGTCTCAAAAGCGTTGGGGCCGTGCTGTTGCAGGCGCTGGTCGGCTTCGGACTGACTCAGGCCGGTGCGTTCTCCAGAGGGCGTGACATCGGACATGGGGTCAGTATGGCGCGAACAGGAACCCGCAGGAATGACGCGGCGCAAGTCTGTCGCCGCATGGACAGTCGGTCAGTGCGTGTTTGCCTACAGTAGTCCCCATGAAAGTCTTTGCCCAACTCTCCGATCTGGCCGCCTGCGTGGGGCAGCATGTGGCCACCACCGACTGGGTCACGGTGACACAGGACCAAGTCAATCAGTTTGCCCACGCTACGCATGATCTGCAGTGGATTCATGTGGATGTGGAGCGTGCCAGGCAGGGGCCGTTCGGTGCACCCATTGCACATGGGTTCCTGACGCTTTCCTTGTTGCCCAAGTTCATGGGCGATGCGGTGCATGTGCAGCAAGCCCGCATGGGTGTGAACTATGGCCTCAACAAGGTGCGCTTTCCGGCCCCGGTGCCTGTAGGCAGCCGCCTGCGCGCGCACCTCACGCTGGCCGATGCCACGCCGATCGACGGCGGCCTGCAGATCCAGTGGAACGTGACAGTCGAGCGCGAAGGCAGCGACAAGCCGGTCTGCGTGGCCGAGTCGCTGGCGCGGCTTTACGCCTGAGCCGGCGGGTGCACGGCGCCCGCAAAGCCGTTTTGCCGCCAGGCCTCGAACACGGTGACCGCCACGGCGTTCGAGAGGTTCAGGCTGCGCTGGCCTGCGCGCATCGGCAGGCGGATGCGCTGAGTGGCCGGAAAACTCTCGCGCAGTCCGGGTGCCAGCCCGCGGCTTTCCGAGCCGAACACGAACCAGTCGCCTGGCTGTAAAGCCAACTCATGTGCATGATGGCTGCCGCGTGTGGTCAGCGCGAACATGCGGTGGCGGTCGGGTTGTTCCTGTTCCAGAAAAGCCTGCCAGCCGGTGTGGCGCCTGACCTCGGCGTACTCGTGGTAATCCAGTCCGGCGCGGCGCATGAGCTTGTCGTCCATCGAAAAGCCCAGCGGCTCGATCAGGTGCAGCGCGCAGCCGGTGTTGGCGGCCAGGCGGATGACGTTGCCGGTGTTGGGCGGGATTTCAGGTTCAACCAGGACGATGCGGAACATGCGGCAATTGTCGCAGCGGCTCAGGGCATGGAGCCGGTGTCGTCATCGTCATCGTCCTCGCCCAGGCCGGTGCGCGCCAGCACGAGGGCGCTGACCTGCGCTGCGCCGGCCTGCAGCAGCACCTGTGCGGCGGCGTGCAGCGAGGCGCCACTGGTCATCACATCGTCCACCAGAAGCAGTTTCTGGCCACGCACCTCGCGCTGGCGCAGCGGGTCGACCGCGAAAGCCCCCTGCAGATTGCGCAGGCGTTCGGAGCGGGGCAGGGTGCGCTGCGGCGGGGTGTGGCGGATGCGCAGCAGCAGCGTGGCGTCGGCCTCTTCCGGTGCGAGACGCCTCGCCAGCAGCCAGGACTGATTGTAGCCGCGCTCGGCCAGACGTTCTGGCGAGAGCGGGATGGGCAGCACCCGGTCGGCTTCGTGCAGGGCGTCTTCGGCCCCGCTGGCGCTGCGCATCAGCCAGGACAGCGGCCGGTCCCAGCCAGGCTGTTCATGGAACTTGAAACGCGCGACCAGTCCGCGCCAGGGCCAGGCGTAGTCCACCGCGCACAGGCATCGTGCCAGGGGAGGCGGGTGCTTCAGGCAGGCGCCGCAGCGCAGCACCCCCGCAGGCACGGGCAAGGCGCAGCCGGTGCACCGGAGGCGGGGTTGGGCAAAACGGGCGATGCAGACATCGCACACGGCTTCGGTGGGCCATTGACGGCAGATGGCGCAGCGGCTGGGCAGGAGCCATCCGGCGCCCATGCCCCTCGCGCCCGACCAGGCTTTGTGCAGCCAGTGTCCAAGACCTCCCATCGGGTCAATATACTGCCGGCTTCGTTCATGAGCACTCCCGACAAACCCCCAAGCCTGGACCCGGTGGCCGCCGCCCGCTGGGCCGCCCGTCCCGTGTCGGCCTCGGCCTGGCTGCATGAGGAGGTGGCCCGGCGCATGCAGGAGCGCTTGGAGGTGATCCGCCTGCAGCCACAGGCCTGGGCCGACTGGGAGCCGCTGCGCGGCGGTCTGCAGGCCCATCAGGCGCTGCGCGGGCGCTACCCGCACGCGGCGCTCTGGCAGGTGTGCAGACAGGCTGACGAGGCGGCGCGGGTCAAGAACGCGACGGCCCCCGCCTGGTGGCAGCCCGCCCGCTGGACGGGGCCGAAGGTGCAGGCGGGGCAGCCGCCCGACGCCGGGGTGCAGATGGTCTGGGCCAACATGCTGCTGCACCAGATCGCTGACCCGCAGACGCTGATCGCACAGTGGCACCGAGCTCTGGGTGTTGATGGGTTTCTGATGTTTTCCTGTCTCGGGCCGGACACGCTGCGCGAACTGCGTGCCCTGCATGCGGCCCTGGGCTGGCCGGCGCCCGCGCACGAATTTACGGACATGCACGACTGGGGCGACATGCTGGTCCAGGCTGGTTTTGCAGAACCCGTGATGGACATGGAGCGCATCACGCTGACTTACGAAAGCCCAGAGCGGCTGTTGCAGGAGTTGCGGGAACTGGGTCGCAACCTGCATGTGGGTCGTTTTGGCGGGCTGCGGGGCCGCGGCTGGCGCCGTCAGTGGCTGAAGGCGGTCGCCGAACGATCAGAACGCAGTGCCGATGGCCGTTTCAAGCTCACCTTCGAAGTCATTTACGGTCATGCCTTGCGACCCGCACCGCGTGCCAAAGTATTGCCCCAGAGTCAGATCGGGCTCGATGACATGCGTCAAATGCTGGCGAGCCGCCGCCCTCCAGCGGCGTAAGCTTTGAGAAATGTCAAAAGGTCGGGTCAACTCGGCTAGAATCCGCTGGATTTTTCAACCTCCTGTTGTTTGCAACAGCCTCAGGCATTCGGAAAGTTGTCACGTGTCTTCTCCGGCTTACCAGTTCGCTCAGGTGTCGGAAGCCAGCATCAGCTGGCGGCTGCGACGCAACTGCTCGGTCACGCCTGGCCAATTGCTGGCGGTGTACCTCATGTTGTGTGGTGTGTCGCTGGGCATCGGGGTGTTCTTCTGGATTCAGGGGGCTGCGCTGGTGCTGGCCTTTGCAGGCCTGGAGCTGTTGGCGGTGGGTGCGGCATTTGTGCTGTATGCCCGTCATGCCACGGACGGTGAGTGGATTTCCCTTCAAGGGGCCAGTCTGGTCGTGGAACGCGAAACGGCAGGGCGCCTTGAACGGGCCGAGTTCGAGCGGCAATGGGTTCGTGTGGAGCCCAAGGCCGACGATCACAGCCTGATCGAGCTGTCCGGACGTGGAAGAAAGATGGTTGTGGGGCGATTTGTGCGCCCCGAACTCCGTCAGGTGCTGGCGGGGGAAATCAGAAGGGCCTTGCGCGCAGCGTGAAGCCTGGCGGAAGGCCCACAGGGCAGGCCGCCGAAGGTGTGGGATCAACCGAGACTTGGAAGTTTGTGAGAACCATGAAGAACATTTCCGCAAAACTGGCATCGCTGCTGTCCCGTGCGGGCATCATCACGGGCATGGCGCTGGCGACCGCCGCCCACGCCGTCAATGACCTGCCTGGAGGTCCTGCGGTCAACCAGTTGAATTTCGCCCCGCCTGTGACCAAGATCGCTGCAGAGCAGCATTGGCTCCACTGGATGATGCTGATCATTTGCAGCGTGATTTTTGTCGCTGTCTTCTCCGTGATGTTTTACTCCATCTGGAAGCATCGCAAGTCGGTCGGACACAAGCCAGCCACTTTCACCGAGTCGGTCACGGTAGAAATCGTATGGACGGCTGTTCCTTTTCTCATTGTCATTTTGATGGCCCTGCCAGCGACCAAAGTCCTGGTGGCTCAAAAAGACACGACGAATGCCGACCTGACTGTCAAGGTCACGGGCTATCAATGGAAGTGGGGTTACGATTACATCAAGGGTGAAGGCGAGGGCATCAGCTTCATTTCCACACTTGACGCTTCGCAACGTGCCATGTCGGATGCAGGCAAGCCCGAGGGCGACAACTACCTGCTCAAAGTGGATAACCCTCTGGTGGTGCCTGTGGGTCAGAAAGTGCGTGTCATCACCACCGCCAACGACGTGATCCACGCATTCATGGTGCCTGCCTTCGGTATCAAGCAGGATGCCATTCCCGGATTTGTGCGCGACACCTGGTTTCGTGCAGAAAAAACCGGTGACTTTTATGGACAGTGTGCGGAGTTGTGTGGCAAAGAACACGCCTACATGCCGATCCATGTGAAGGTGCTGTCTGCTGAAGACTATTCCAAGTGGGTCGAAGGCGAGAAGAAGAAGCTGGCCGCCAAGGCCGATGACCCATCCAAAGTCTGGGCCCTGGACGATCTGGCCAAGCGTGGTGAAAAGGTCTACGCTGCCAACTGCGCTGCCTGCCACCAGGCCAACGGCAAGGGCGCTGGTTCGATCAAGGCTGTGGACGGTTCGTCCATTGTGCTGGACGCCGACAAGTCTAAGCAGATCGCCATTCTGCTCAACGGTGCCGGCAATGGCGCCATGCCGGCCTGGAAGCAGTTGTCGGATACCGACATTGCCGCGGTGATCACCTACACCAAGAACAACTGGTCCAACAAGACCGGGCAGATCGTGCAGCCGGCCGATATAGTGGCCGCCCGCAAGTAAGCCAGTACCGCATTTAGTAAAGAGGAAGTCAAGATGAGTGCCGTTCTCGATCACCACGACCACGCTCACGACGACCACGGTCACGCACCTGCGGGCTGGCGTCGCTGGGTTTTTGCGACCAACCACAAGGACATCGGTACCCTGTACCTGCTGTTCAGCTTCGCCATGCTCATGATCGGCGGCGTTCTGGCTTTGGGCATTCGCGCCGAGCTGTTTCAGCCAGGTCTGCAGGTGGTGAACCCCGAGCTGTTCAATCAGCTCACGACCATGCACGGCATCATCATGGTGTTCGGCGCCATCATGCCGGCCTTTGTCGGCTTTGCGAACTGGATGCTGCCCTTGCAGATTGGCGCCTCCGACATGGCCTTTGCGCGCATGAACAACTTCAGCTTCTGGCTGATGATCCCTGCAGCACTGATGCTGGTCGGCTCGTTTTTCATGCCTGGCGGCGCGCCTGCTGCAGGCTGGACCCTGTATGCACCGCTGACCCTCCAGATGGGGCCGTCCATGGACGCAGGCATTTTTGCCATGCACATTCTGGGCGCTTCGTCGATCATGGGCTCGATCAACATCATCGTGACCATCCTCAACATGCGCGCCCCGGGCATGACCCTGATGAAGATGCCGATGTTCGCCTGGACCTGGCTGATCACGGCTTACCTGCTGATCGCCGTGATGCCTGTGCTGGCCGGTGCCATCACCATGACGCTCACCGACCGTCACTTTGGTACCAGCTTCTTCAATCCGGCCGGTGGCGGTGATCCCGTGATGTACCAGCACATTTTCTGGTTCTTCGGTCACCCCGAGGTGTACATCATGATTCTGCCGGCTTTCGGCATCATCAGCCAGATCGTGCCCGCCTTTTCCCGCAAGAAGCTGTTCGGCTACGCCTCCATGGTGTATGCCACTTCTTCGATCGCCATCCTGTCGTTCATCGTCTGGGCGCACCACATGTTCACCACGGGCATGCCGGTGACCGGTCAGCTGTTCTTCATGTACGCGACGATGCTGATTGCAGTGCCGACCGCGGTGAAAATCTTCAACTGGATTGCCACCATGTGGCGTGGCTCGATGACGTTTGAGACCCCGATGCTTTTCGCTGTCGGCTTCATCTTCGTCTTTACCATGGGCGGTTTCACGGGTCTGATCCTGGCCATGGCTCCGATCGACATTCAGCTCCAGGACACCTACTATGTGGTGGCCCACTTCCACTATGTGCTGGTCGCTGGTTCCCTGTTTGCCCTGTTCGCTGGCTACTACTACTGGGCTCCCAAGTGGACCGGCGTGATGTACAGCGAGACACGCGGCAAGATCCACTTCTGGTGGTCGCTCATTTCCTTCAACGTGACCTTCTTCCCGATGCACTTCCTGGGTCTGGCCGGCATGCCTCGACGCTACGCCGACTACCCGATGCAGTTCGCCGACTTCAACATGGTTGCATCCGTGGGGGCATTCTTCTTCGGGTTTGCGCAGGTCTATTTCTTCCTGTTCATCGTGCTCCCTGCCATGACGGGCAAAGGTGAGAAGGCGCCTCAAAAGCCCTGGGAAGCAGCGGAAGGCTTGGAGTGGGAAGTTCCCTCGCCTGCGCCGTTCCATACCTTCGAAAATCCTCCGAAGCTGGACGCCACAGCCACCCGCGTGATTGGTTGATGCCTTCCCATGACGCCTGAACAAAAGAAAAGCAACCTGAGGCTGGGCCTGATTCTGGCCTCGGTGGCCTTGACTGTGCTTCTGGGCTTTGTGGCCAAATTGCTTTTGCTGCAGCCTTGAAAGGTCGAGATGAATTGGCGTGGTGACAATTCGAAAATGGTTGGCAAGCTGGCAGTGATCACTCTCGGCATGTTCTGCTTCGGCTATGCGCTGGTGCCCATCTACAGAGCCATTTGCGAAATCACCGGGATCAACATCCTTTCGATCTCCGAAACCCAGGTCCCCGGCAATGCCAAGGCAGGCAAGGCCGCAGAGGTACTGCGCAACACCCAGATCGATACGACACGGACGATCACTGTTGAATTCGATGCCAATGTCCGCGGTCCATGGCATTTCAAACCTGAAAAACGCTCCATGACTGTTCATCCCGGTGAGCTGACCACGGTGATGTACGAGTTTGAAAATATCCAGAACCGCCGAATGGCTGCGCAGGCCATTCCCAGTTATGCACCAAGGCAGGCAGCCAGTCATTTCAACAAGCTCGAGTGCTTCTGTTTCAATCAGTACACGTTGGAGCCTGGAGAAAAAAAGTCCTGGCCGGTCGCCTTCGTTATTGATCCCAAACTGTCCAAGGATGTGACCACCATCACCCTGTCCTACACCTTCTTCGAGGTGGGGGGTAAGACGCCTCCGGCGCCCGCATCGCCACAAGCTGCCTTGCCTGAAATCATGGTGACCCGCGACGGAAGGGGTTCATGAGCCTGAACGCACCCGTGCCTGGAAAAGCAGTCTGGTGGCGCACTGTCAAGGCGGTGCTCTGGTCATTCATTGGCCTGCGAAGGAAGGTAGACGGTGAACAGGACCTCGAAAGCCTTCACCCTTTTCACATCATGCTGGTGGCCATTGCCGCAGCGGTCTTGTTTGTTGTTGGCCTGATGACACTGGTCAACTGGGTGGTCAGCCGGCCTGTCGGCCTCTGACCCACATGAATTGATTTAGGAAAAAGAGAGAGAACAGGAGTCCTTATGAGTTCCACCGCGCACGGCAGCACGCCGTACTATTACGTTCCGCATGAGTCGCGGCACCCTGTCATGGCCGCCATCGGTCTGTTTTTCGTGATCCTTGGCGCAGGCCAATGGATCAACGGTTCCGGCTGGGGCATGTATGCGACCCTTTTTGGATTGGCCTGGTGGCTCGTGGTCCTGTACCAGTGGTTCAAGGACGCCGTAGCCGAAAGCGAAGGCGGTCTTTATGGACGCAAGATCGACTTGTCCTATCGCTGGAGCATGACCTGGTTCATCTTCTCTGAAGTGATGTTCTTCGGTGCTTTCTTCTCTGCTTTGTGGTGGGCACGGGCACATTCGGTGCCGGCCCTGGGCAGCCTCGACAACGCCCTGTTGTGGCCAGATTTCAAGGCCGTCTGGCCTTCGGTGTCTCCTGGCGCAACCACCTCGCCTGCAGGCATCATCGAGCCGTTTCAAACCATGGGTCCGTTCTGGCTGCCCACCATCAACACGGCCTTGTTGCTGACTTCGGGCGTGACGCTCACCATTGCACACCACGCCATCCAGGTGGGCGAGCGTGCCAAGACCATCCGCTGGATGTGGGTCACCGTCTTGCTGGGCATCACATTCCTGTGTGTTCAGGGCTACGAATATGCCCACGCCTGGAACGACCTGAACCTCAAGCTTTCTTCGGGTGTTTACGGTTCAACCTTCTACATGTTGACCGGGTTTCACGGTTTCCACGTCCTGGTGGGCATGCTGATGTTGTTGTTTATTACCCTCCGGCTGCAGAAAGGTCACTTCAGTGCCGATCGTCACTTCGGCTTTGAAGGTGCTGCCTGGTATTGGCACTTTGTGGACGTTGTCTGGCTGGGTCTGTACGTCCTGGTTTACTGGATGTGATCGCCTGACCGCATTGGGACAACAAAAAAGCGCCTGAAGGCGCTTTTTTGTTATGGCATCCTCATGAGCCAGGAGGGATGCCAGTCGGCTGGATCCAGCCAGCCTTCCAGGCGACCAGGATGCACAGGAACAGCAAAATGGACAGTCCCACCCGGAAAGCCAAGGCGGTGGCCATACGTCCTTTGCCCGGGTGCTGTTGCGCCTGACCTTTGGATTGAGGTCCGCGCATCATGTGGAACAGGGCTGTCGCAAGCGCGGCGAGGATGGCGGCAAAAGCCAATGCAACAATGAATCTCATGTAGGCAATTATCCAATGAGGATGACTTCTCGGCACATCGGCGGACTATTCATTTTTCTGGCAGCCCTGTCCGGAGTTGCGGTCACTGGCTCACTGGGACTGTGGCAGATTGATCGGGCCCAGCAAAAAGAGTCGCTGGCACGTGAGCGGCAGAGCAGGGCTGCTCAGGCTGTACTTGATGCTCGTTGGCTGGACGCTTCCGCCTGGTCTCGGGGCCGTCAGGACGAGCTGCTGCACCGGCGCATAAGGGTGACGGGGCATTGGCATGGCGAGTTCACCGTCTATCTGGAGAACAGGCAAATGCATGGGCGGCCTGGATTCCTGGTTGTTACACCGCTGAGGCTCGAGGGTGCGGACGCGGTGATTCTTGTCCAGAGGGGATGGGTGCCACGCCATTTTCTCGACCGTACGGCTTTGCCTGAAATACAGACACCTTCGGGCCTGGTCACTCTGCAAGGCCGTTTGGCCCCATGGCCATCACGGATCTATGATTTCGGAGCGCAGGAGTCGGGCCCTATACGGCAAAATCTCGATTGGTCAGCTTATCGTTCGCAAACACGATTGGACTTGGCTGAATCGAGTCTGCTTCAAACCGGTGATGACAGCCAGGGCCTGCAACGCGCCTGGCTGGATATTGCCAGTGGTGTAGAGAAGCACCACGGCTATGCTTTGCAATGGTTTGCACTCAGCGGACTGATCGCTTTACTTTATGTCTGGTTCCAAATTGTCCGACCCCGCCGAAAATAACCGCTTTCCTGATGCACCGCTGGACATGACTGTGCATGCGTTGCCGGGCCCCGCAGAGGTGGTGCATGCCGATGCACGACGTACACGCCTGGGGCGATTGAAGATGCTGCTGCTGCTGCTGATCTGCATGGCCCCGGTTGTCGCTTCGTATTTCACGTATTACGTTGTCCGTCCGCAAGGCGGTACCCGAAATTACAGCGACCTGATCCAGCCGCCTGTGGATATGCCCAGGGCACAAGCGCGTGACCTGCAAGGCCGGGAAGTGGCCCTCGATACCCTTAAGGGTCAATGGTTGGTTGTGGCCGTAGCGGGTGGCGCCTGCGATGAGCGCTGCCAGAGCCAGCTGTATTTTCAGCGTCAATTGCGCGAGACCCAAGGCAAAGACAAGGATCGACTCGACAGGGTCTGGCTGGTGAATGACGAAGCGCCGGTACCTGCCCAATTGCTGCCCGCATTGGCTCAGGCCACGGTGCTCCGCCTAGCGCCAGAAGTCCTGAAGGGCTGGTTGGTGCCTGCTGAAGGTGGGCAATTGGAGGATCATCTGTACCTCATTGATCCCATGGGCAACTGGATGATGCGCATGCCGGCGGGCATGGATGTTGAAAAGGCTTCCAAAGTCCGCCGCGATCTGGAGCGGCTCATGCGGGCGTCCAAGTCCTGGGACACAGCGGGGCGTTGATGGACATGCAGGTCGATCTCTACAACCTGGCCCCCGCACTGGAACTGATGGGTGTGGGCCTGCTGGTGGCTGGCTTGCCGTTTGCCTGGTTCTGGCGGCGACACCGCCATGCAGGCGATGCCCAGCGACTCAAGGCCCTGACCTGGTTGACTTTGGCGCTGACCTTCGAGCTGGTGCTGGTGGGCGCCTTCACGCGCTTGACGGACTCGGGACTGGGTTGCCCGGACTGGCCAGGCTGCTATGGCAGCGCCAGTCCACTGGGCGCAGCGCAGCACATCCAGGCGGCCGAAGCGGCCATGCCCGATGGACCGGTCACCCACAGCAAGGCCTGGATCGAGATGGTGCACCGCTACATGGCCACCGGGGTCGGCGTGCTGATCATCGTGCTGACGGTCTGGACCGTGCGGGTCTGGCGGCGTCAGCCAAATAACGCAGTGCATCCGCTGTGGCCGCTCCTCACCTTGCTCTGGGTCTGCCTGCAGGGCGCTTTCGGTGCGCTCACCGTGACGATGAAGTTGTTCCCGGCCATCGTCACCCTGCACCTGCTGCTGGCCATTGGCCTGCTGGCCTTGCTGTGCCTGCAGGCGGTGCGCTACGAAGGCTGGCGCAGCGTGCCGGTGTCTGCCGGCCTGCGGCGTGGCCTGTGGCTGGCGCTGGTTTTGCTGCTGTTGCAGACGGCACTCGGTGGCTGGGTCAGCACCAACTACGCGGTGCTGGCCTGCAGCGATTTTCCGACCTGCCAGGGTCAGTGGTGGCCGCGCATGGACTGGCTGGGCTTTGTGCTCTGGCGGGAACTGGGCCTGCGGGCCGATGGCCAGCCCTTGCCCTTCGAGGCGCTGACCGCCATCCATTTCGTGCACCGCAACATGGCCTGGCTGGTGCTGGCGGTGCTGTTTGGCCTGGCCTGGCGCCTGCGTGCCGTGCCGGGTCTGGCTCGCCATGCCCGTGCGCTGGCCCTGCTGTCGGCCCTTCAGCTGCTGACGGGTCTGTCAAATGTGGTGCTGGGCTGGCCCTTGCTGGCTGCTGTCCTGCATACCGGCGGTGCCAGCGCGCTGACGGTATTGCTGGTCTGGGCGCTGGCCCTGAGCCGGCCACAGGCAGCGACACAAGCGCACCTGGCTGCCCGGGGTGGCTTGCACTCCAACGAACCTTCAAGGCCTCTGGCATGACTTCTGTTTCAGTTTCCGTGACGCCCTCGGTCTGGCGGCAGTACTATGCCCTGACCAAGCCGCGTGTGGTGCAGCTGATCGTTTTCTGCGCCCTGATCGGCATGGTGCTGGCCGTGCCCGGCCTGCCCGATGGCCGGCAGCTGCAGCTGGGCCTGTGGGCCTGTGTCGGCATCTGGCTGGTGGCAGGAGCCGCTGCGGCCTTCAATTGCCTGGTGGAAAAGTCGATCGACGCCAAAATGAAGCGGACCGCCTGGCGCCCCACCGCCAAGGGTGAACTCAGTGACCGCCAGGCGCTGGTATTCTCGGCAGTGCTCTGCGCTGTGGGTTCGGCCATCCTGTACGCCCTGGTGAATCCGCTGACCATGTGGCTGACCTTTGCGACCTTTGTCGGCTACGCCATCATTTACACCGTCATCCTCAAGCCGCTGACGCCGCAGAACATCGTGATCGGTGGTGCCAGCGGCGCCATGCCGCCGGTGCTCGGCTGGGCCGCCCTGACCGGCGAGGTCGGGCCTGAGGCGCTGATCCTGTTTCTGATCATCTTCCTGTGGACGCCGCCGCACTTCTGGGCGCTGGCCCTCTACCGGGTCGAGGATTACCGCAAATCCGGCCTGCCCATGCTGCCGGTCACCCACGGCAACGAGTTCACCCGGCTGCAGATCCTGCTCTACACCCTGGTGCTGCTGGCCGCCTGCCTGATGCCTTTTGTGTATGGCATGAGCGGCTGGCTCTATCTGTTCTTCGCGGTGTTACTTAACCTGGGTTTCATCGGCTATGCGGTGGTGCTGTGGCGCAACTACTCCGACGCGCTGGCCCGCAAGACCTTCCGTTTTTCACTGATCCACCTGAGCGTGCTGTTTGCCGCGCTGCTGGTGGACCATTACCTGATCTGAGGTGCGCATGCTGCCACGGCGAATCTTCAACCTGGGCTTGATTGCCATGGCGGCCTTGGCTGGCTGCAGCCCTGACAAGGCCGCCTTCAAAGGCGTGGACATCACCGGTGCCGACTACGCCAAAAACTGGTCGCTGGCCGATCAGAATGGCCAGGTGCGCACGCTGCAGGACTTTGCGGGCAAGGTGGTGGTGGTCTTCTTCGGCTACACCCAGTGCCCCGATGTCTGCCCGACTACCTTGCAGGAACTGGTCGAGGTCAAGCGCTTGCTGGGCACCAATGGCGAGAAGCTGCAGGCGATCTTTGTCACGGTGGACCCCGAGCGTGACACGCAGGAATTGCTCCAGGCCTACATGGGCAGCTTTGATCCGGCTTTTGTGGCCCTGCGCCCCACGCCAGAGCAGTTGCCGACCCTGCTCAAGGACTTCAAGATCTACGCCAAGAAGGTTGAAGGCAAGACTGCCACCAGCTACACCATGGACCACTCGGCCCAGAGTTATGTGTACGACCCGCAGGGCCGTCTGCGCCTGTACAGCCGCTATGGCAGCGGCGTCCAGGCCGTGGCAGACGATGTGGCCCTGCTGCTCAAGGGCGTCTGAACCTTGGCGCCAGCAAGCGCTGGCCCAAGCTCATTTCAGCTCGATTTTCTGCTGGCGGATGATTTGCCCGAGCGCCCGGGTGTCGGCTTCGATGCGGTTTCTCAGGCCCTCGGGCGAGGAGCCCACCACCTGCCAGCCCTGCTGGAACAGGCGCTGACGCATCTCGGGGCTGCGCACGATCTCGCTGACCAGGGCCGACACTTTCTGCACCTGCGCAGTTGACATGCTGGCCGGTGCAGCGACCGCGTTCCAGATTTCGAGCTGGTAATTCTTCACGCCGGCCTCGGCCAGGCTGGGCAGCTCGGGCACCAGCGCGCTGCGACCGCTGCTGGTGGTGCCGATGGCGCGCAGCTTGCTGCCACGCACCTGCGGCATGGCCAGACCGGGTGGCAGCAGAGCCAGCTGGATTTGTCCGCCCAGCATGGCGTTGATGATCTGCGGATTGCCGGGGTAGGGCACATGGACCGGGTCGATACCGGCTTTGGCCTTGAGCAACTCCATGCCCAGATGTGCCACCGTGCCCACGCCCGGCGAACCGTAGCTCAGGGTGTTGCCCGCCTGTCGGACCTGGGCCAGCCACTGCGTCGGCGTGTCACCTGTGCTGGTGGCAGGTGCTGCGAGCACCAGCGGCGCGGTGCCGATCAGGCTCACGGGTGAGAGATCCTTGAGCGGGTCATAAGGCACCTTGGGATTGAGGATGCGGGCGATCGTCATGTTGCCGTTGATCATCAGGCCCAGCGTGTGGCCGTCGGTGGCCTTGGCCACGGCATCGGCCGCGATGTTGCCGCCGGCCCCGACCTTGTTCTCGACCACGACCGGCTGGCCGAGGGCCTTGGCCAAAGGCTCGGCCAGGGCGCGGGCGGTCAGGTCCGGGCTGGATCCGGCTGGAAAACCCACCACCAGGCGTACGGGCTTGACCGGCCAGTCGGCCGCCAGGGTGGTCTGGGCTACTGCGCCCAAAGCCATCAGCACACAGGCACCTACAGCGGTGCGGCGAGAAAAAACGGACAGTCCCATCATTGACTCCAACAGCATAAGGCCGCATCTTAATCAAGGCGCCAAGCGGATCTTTGGGGCGTGTCAATGAACAGGTAAGTTGGTGGGCTTCTTTCTGCGCATGTGCTTCTGATTGACCAATGACAAAGGGCCCGACGTCAGTCGGGCCCTTTGTTTTGGGAAGGCGGCTTCAGGCGTATTCGACCAGCGCCTTTTTCATCTTCTTCATCGCCGCGACTTCGATCTGGCGGATGCGCTCGGCGCTCACGCCGTATTCGGCGGCCAGCTCGTGCAGGGTCATGCCACCAGAACCGTCGTCGTTGACCTTGAGCCAGCGCTCCTCGACGATGCGGCGGCTGCGCGGGTCCAGGGCTTCCAGGGCAGTGGCCAGGCCATCGCTGGCCATCACATCGCGCTGGCGTGCTTCGATCATCGCTGTCGGCTCATGGGCGGCGTCCGACAGGTAGGCAATCGGGCCGAAGGCCTGCTCGCCGTCGTCGCTGGGCGCCGGGTCCAGCAGCACATCGCCACCCGACATGCGGGTTTCCATCTCCAGCACTTCCTCGCGCTTGACGCCCAGCTGGCTGGCCATCTTGTCGACCTCGGCGCTCGAGAGCGTATCGCGGTGGGTACCGTCTTCGGCATCCGCCTTGAAGCCCTGCTTCATGGAGCGCAGGTTGAAGAACAGCTTGCGCTGGGCCTTGGTCGTCGCGACCTTGACCATGCGCCAGTTCTTGAGGATGTACTCGTGGATCTCGGCCTTGATCCAGTGCAGCGCGTAGCTGACCAGACGCACGCCCTGGTCGGGGTCGAAGCGCTTGACGGCCTTCATCAGACCGACATTGCCTTCCTGGATCAGGTCGCCATGGGGCAGGCCGTAGCCCAGGTACTGGCGCGAAACGGACACCACTAGACGCAGGTGCGAGAGCACCAGCTTGCGGGCGGCTTCCAGATCGTTGTTTTCCTTGAGCTTGCGCGCCGCTTCCTGCTCTTCCTCGAGGGTGAGCATGGGCATGCGGTTGACTGCACTGATGTAGGCGTCGAGGTGGCCCAGCGAGGGCACAACCGCCCAAGGGTTGCTCAGGGCCACTGCAGTGGATGGGGAACCAGACTGAATGTTCATTCCAGAACTCCTTTCAATGGCATCAATGTTAGCACTCCCAAAGGAAGAGTGCTAAACCTGAAAACCGGTGCTGTGACAAGGAGTTACAGGTATGCAAACCTGGCTGGGCGTGCTCAGGCCAACACTTTGAGGCGTGCTGGCCCTTCGGTCACCCTTCCCACCACCGCTGCCCGGTCGAAGCCCTGGCTGAGGAAGGTCGACAGCACCTGATCGACACTGTCCGGGCTGCAAGCCACCAGCAGGCCGCCACTGGTCTGCGGGTCGGTCAGCAGGGCCTGGTCCTGAGGGGTAAAACCGGGAGGCAGTTCCACATCCTGGCCGTAGCCGGACCAGTTGCGGCCGGAGGCGCCGGTCACCATGCCCTGCGCGGCCAGATCACGCACCCCGCTGAGCAGGGGGACCTGGTTCCAGTCGATCTCGACCGTGCAGCCGCTGCCACGCGCCATCTCCAGCGCATGGCCTGCGAGGGCGAAGCCCGTCACGTCCGTCAGCGCGTGTACGCCAGGCAAAGCCGCCAGTGCGGGACCGGGCGTGTTCAACCGGGTGGTGTTGGCGATCATCTGCGCATAGCCTTCAGGCGGCAGGGCATTCTTCTTGAGTGCGGCAGAGAGCACGCCCACGCCCAGGGGTTTGCCCAGCACCAGCATGTCACCGGCTCGGGCACCGGCGTTGCGCTTGATGCGATCCGGGTGCACCAGTCCGATGGCCACCAGGCCGTAGATCGGCTCGACCGAGTCGATGGTGTGGCCGCCCGCAATCGGTATGCCGGCGGCCTTGCAGACGCTGGCGCCGCCTTCGAGGATGCGGCCAATGGTCTGGGTGGACAGCACATTGATCGGCATGCCCACCAGCGCCAGCGCCAGGATGGGCGTGCCACCCATGGCATACACATCGCTGATGGCGTTGGTGGCGGCGATGCGGCCAAAGTCGAAGGGGTCGTCGACGATGGGCATGAAAAAGTCGGTGGTGGCGATCAGGGCCTGCTCGTCGTTGAGTTTGTAGACGGCCGCATCGTCGGCCGTTTCGATGCCGACCAGCAGTTCGGGCGGCACCGGCAACGCGGTGGTGCCCTTGAGGATGTCGGACAGCACGCCCGGGGCGATCTTGCAGCCGCAGCCGCCGCCGTGGGAGAGGGAGGTCAGGCGGGGTTCGGTGGTGGTCATGGCGGATCGAGATCGTTGGGATGAGGGCGAGGCCGTGAGGGGCATGGGTCCTCGGGTCAGGCCCAAGGACGGCAGGGAAATCCGTTGGGGGTCAACTGAGCAAGGCCTGCGCGAATTCGCGGGCATCAAAGGTTTCCAGGTCTTCCAGCTTTTCACCGACGCCGATGAAATACACCGGGATCGGTTTTTCGCGGGCGATCGCGCAGAGCACGCCGCCTTTGGCGGTCCCGTCGAGCTTGGTGACGATCAGGCCGGTCAGCTGCAGGGCCTCATCAAATGCCTTGACCTGGGCGAGGGCGTTCTGACCCGTGTTGCCGTCGATGACCAGCAGCACCTCGTGCGGCGGGAGTCTGGCCCCCACGCCCCCCACTGCGTGTGGTTCGCTGCCCCCCGAGGGGGCTGTGTCGCCTTGGGGCGGCCCTGCGGCGACACTGGCGTCGGCCAAACCGGCTTTCTGGATGGTTCGCTTGATTTTTTTCAGTTCTTCCATAAGGTGCAGCTGGGTGGGCAGGCGCCCGGCGGTGTCCACCAGCACCACGTTCTTGCCCCGTGCGCGACCGGCGCTCACCGCGTCAAAACTCACGGCAGCGGGGTCACCGCCTTGCTGGCTGACGATCTCGACCGTGTTGCGGTCGGCCCACACGGCCAGCTGCTCCCTGGCGGCAGCTCTGAACGTATCGGCAGCCGCCAGCAGCACGCTTTCGCCGCTGTCGGCCAGGTGCTTGGTCAGTTTGCCAATTGACGTGGTTTTGCCTGCGCCATTGACGCCAGCAACCATGATCACGGTGGGCTGCTGCGCGCCGATTTCGAGCGGCTTTTGCAGCGGGGCCAGCAGATCGGCGATCGCGTCGGCCAACAGGCCCTTGACCTGGATCGGATCGGTGGCCTTGGCCTCTTTCACGCGGCGCTTGAGGTCGGCCAGCAGTTGCTCGGTGGCCTTGACGCCCGTGTCGGCCATCAGAAGGGCGGTTTCCAGCTCTTCGTACAGCGCGTCGTCGATCTGCGTGCCCGTGAACACGGTGGCGATCGAGGAGCCGGTCTTGCGCAGACCCGCCTTGAGGCGGTCGAGCCAGCCTTGGCGCGCAGCGGGCGACGGTGTGGGGGAAGGGGCTGCAGCCGTGGGCGGTGTGCTGACAGACGCGGTCGCGGGGGCTGGCGCAGGCGCAGGCACAGGCGTGGCGGGAGCCGCAGGCGTTGCCGGCGTTTCAGCAGGGGGCACGGGCGCAGGCACCATTGCGGGTGGCGGGGATTTCTTGCGGAAAAAGCTGAACATGAGGAAATGTTGAAACTGGAAACGGTTTTTCGGGCGGAGGTCCGGCAACCGTCCGGTTTTCGGGGATGATCCATTTTATGAAACCCCGCATGCTTGCATGGATGGCCGTGCTTACGGCTCTCCTGACCCCTGTCCATTTTTCGGTGGCCCAGACACCGCAGAAGCCTGCACCGGCGGCTTCCACGCAGCAACGTGCCACGCACACTTTTACGCTCTCGAATGGCCTGCAGCTGTGGGTGCGGCCCGACCGGCGTGCACCCACGGCGGTGCATATGGTCTGGGTGCGTGTGGGCTCGATGGACGAGGTGGACGGCACCAGCGGCGTGGCCCATGTGCTTGAACACATGCTCTTCAAGGGCACAGACAAGCTCGCGCCGGGTGAGTTCTCGCGCCGCGTGGCCGCGCTGGGCGGCCGTGAAAACGCCTTCACCTCCAAGGACTACACCGGTTACTTCCAGCAGATCCCGTCAAACAGGCTCGAGGAAGTGATGCAGCTCGAAGCCGACCGCTTTGCCAACAACCGCTGGCCCGACGAGGAGTTTCGCAAGGAGATCGAGGTGGTCAAGGAAGAGCGCCGCCTGCGTACCGAAGACAACCCGCGGGCCCTGCTGTATGAAACCCTGATGGCCACCGCCCTGAGTGCCTCGCCCTACCGCCGCCCGATCGTGGGCTGGATGAGCGACCTGGAAGCGATGACGGCGCAGGACGTGCGCGACTTCTACCAGCGTTGGTACACGCCCGCCAACGCCGTGGTGGTGGTGGCCGGTGATGTGGACCCCGAGCGGGTGCGTCAGCTGGCCGAAAAACACTACGGTCGTCTGCCCGTTCGCGCCCTGCCCGAGCGTAAACCGCAGACCGAGCCCGCCCAGAAAGGCCTGCGCCGTGTCGAGATCAAGGCGCCGGCCGAGCAGAGCTATGTGGCCCTGGCCTTCAAGGTGCCGCGCCTGGCCTCGCTGGACATGACGCCGGAGCAACAGGACGCGCTGGCCCTGACCGTACTGGCGGCGGTGCTCGATGGTTACAGCGGCGCCCGGCTCGAACGCGCACTGACGCAAGGCGGGCAGCGCCTGGCCGACAGCGTGGGCGCAGGCAATGGCCTCATGGGCCGGGGCCCGCAGTTCTTCATCCTCGACGGCGTGCCCGCCAAGGGTGTGTCGCCGCAGGCGCTGGAGGCCGCCTTGCGCGCAGAGGTACAGAAAGTGGCCGACGAAGGTATCAGCGAGGCCGAGCTGCAGCGCGTCAAGACCCAGTGGGTGGCCAGCGAGGTCTACAAGCTCGACTCGGTCTTCAACCAGGCGCGCGAGCTGGGGGTGGCCTGGTCGCTGGGCCTGCCGCCCGACTCCAACGCCCAGGTGATCACACGCCTGCGCCAGGTCACGGCAACGCAGGTGCAGGCGGTGGCCCGCAAGTATTTCGGCGACGACGCGCTGACCGTGGCCACGCTGCTGCCCCAGCCGATGTCCGGTCCCTCGCCAGCCCGCCGCAGCGTGCCCGGTGCACGTCATTGAACGGTGCAGGCCATTGAAGGTGCCACAGAACATGAACAGCATTTTGAAATTTCTAAAGCCCAGGACATCGTTGCTGGCAGGCCTTGCAGCGCTGGGCCTGGTGCAGGCGGCTCATGCGGTCCTGCCCATCCAGCACTGGCAGCAGGCCAGCGGCGCTCGTGTCTACCTGGTCGAGAGCCGCAACATTCCCATGGTCGATGTGCAGATCGACCTGGACGCTGGTAGCCGGCGTGATCCGGCGGTCCAGGCGGGGCTGGCCTCGGTGGCAGCGGGCCAGCTGGCCAGCGGCATCCGTGCGCTGCCCGGCGCTCGTGGTGCCGATGCCCAGCCCCTCGATGAAAACCAGCTGGGCGAGGCCTGGGCGGATCTGGGCGCCAGCTTTGGCGCCTCGGCCACGGGCGATCGTCTGAGTTTTTCGCTGCGCAGCCTGACCGATCCCGATTTGCTGGCCAAGGCGGTGCAGCTCGCCGCACGCCAGATGGCGCATCCAGCCTACCCCGAAGCGGTCTGGTTGCGCGACCGAGACAAGATCGCTGCCGCCATCCGCGAATCGCTCACCCGCCCTGGCACCGTCGCCCAGCACCGCTTTGGCGAGACTGTCTACGGCGGCCACCCTTATGGCTGGCGCACCAGTCCCGAGAGCCTGCAGCGCATCCGTGTGGCCGACCTGCAGCGCTGGCATGCACAGGCCTTGCGCCCTTGCCGCGCCGTGGTCAGCGTGGTGGGCGACGTGGACCGCCAGCAGGCCGATGCGCTGGTCAAACGTTTGCTCGCGCACTGGCCACAGGGTCGCTGCGAACGCCTGCCTGCGGTGGCCGAAGTGCCTGCTCTGGCGGCGGCGCAGGACATCCGCATCCCGTTTGATTCGGCCCAGGCCCATGTGCTGATCGGCCAGCCCGGGCACAAGCGCAACGACCCGGACTTTTTTGCCCTGCTGCTGGGTAACCACATTCTGGGTGGCGGCGGTTTCACCTCCCGATTGACCGAGCAGGTGCGCGAAAAGCGCGGCCTGAGCTACAGCGTCTACAGCTACTTCTCACCCGCACTGCATGCCGGGGCCTTTGCCGTGGGCCTGCAGACACGGCCCGACCAGGCCGCACAGGCCGTCGAGGTGGCCCGCCAGGTGGTTCGTGAGTTTGTGGAAAAAGGCCCGACCGAGGCCGAGCTGCAGGCCGCCAAGGACAACCTCATCGGCGGCTTTGCCCTGCGCATCGACAGCAACCGCAAGCTGCTCGACAACGTCGCCAACATCGCCTGGAACGGACTGCCGCTGGATTATCTGGACCGCTGGACCACGCAGATGGCCAAGGTCAGCACCGCCGATGTGCGCCGTGCCTTTGCGCGGGTGCTGCAGCCCGAGCGCATGGTGACCGTGGTGGTCGGCGGGGCCGCGCAGTGAATGTGGCGCATTTGCCACTCCAGGTGTTGACCCTCTAGCGGCCGCGACCTGCGGCGATCAAGCCAGACCCGTCAAATGTGCCCGGCAAAGTGCGGCACATGCCGCATGTGCAGCGAGAGGCCCAGGGCAGCCATGTGGTTGCTGTTGCGGCCCAGAATGGTTTCGGCCAGCGGCAGGAACTCGTTTTCTTCCAGTTGGGCGTGTGCACGGTACTGTTGCACCAGGCGTGTCAACGCGGCCTCATCGAGTTTGGCTTCCTGGCCTTTGGCGACTTTGGTCAGCGCCGGGGCAATGCTCTCCCACAGCGATTCCATTTCACGGTGACCGGCCGTTAGCTGCTCGATCAGACTGTCCACGCGCAACCGCTCGGGACCGGCATGGGCGCTGCTGCGCACGGCCGGGAACAGCTCCTGCTCTTCTTCCTTGTGGTGCACATACATGCCCTTGCTGAAGAAAGCGATCGACTGCTCGGCCGTCTTGCGTGCCAGCGCTGCAGGCGCCAGCAGGGCAGGCAGCTCGTTCATGCGCGAAAGCTGGGAGAGGATGCCCACATGGCAATGCGAGAAATGGCCAATGGGTGCTTCGGTATCGATCGTGCTCATGGGGAACCTCGTACGGATGGTTTCTGGAAATGTGTCTTCATGGTGCCAAAGCGATAGAGCTAGTTTCTTGACCCAAGTCATGTTCAGGCTGGATTGCAGGGCGGGCAGGGGTCACGCTGCGGTGCCATCGCTGCATGGCCAGTGCACGCAGGCCTTTGCCGCTGCCGACACGTACACTCGTGCCCATGCGTCCCAAATCGTCCCTGCCACCTCGCCAAAAACCATCCGTGCCCAATGCGCAGGGGCGGCGCGGTCAGGCCAGCCATGAAATCCGCATCATCGGCGGCCAGTGGCGGCGCACGCCCATCCAGGTGCTGGACAAGCCGGGCCTGCGCCCCACGCCCGACCGGGTGCGCGAGACGCTGTTCAACTGGCTGGGCCAGGACCTGAGCGGCTGGCGCTGCGTGGATGCCTTTGCCGGTACGGGTGCGCTGGGGCTCGAAGCCGCCTCGCGCGGCGCGGCGCAGGTCATCGCGCTGGAACAGGAGCCCGAACTGGCCCGGCAGCTGCAGCAGCTGGCAGAAAAACTCAAGGCTGGCATGGTGCAGGTGCAGCGCACCGACGCGGTGGCGGCCATGCAGCGTCTGAGCCCCGGCGCCTTCGATGTGGTGTTTCTGGACCCGCCTTTTGATGGCCCCTGGTTTGAGCCGGCCCTGAAGGCCGCCGTGCGGCTGGTGCCCGTGGGCGGCTGGGTCTATCTGGAAGCACCCGCCGCATGGGCCGATGAAGCCCTGGCCGCTTTCGGTCTTCAGCTCATGCGGCACCTGAAGGCCGGCGTCGTCCACGCCCACCTGCTGCAGCGGACGGCATAATCCGCCAACCCATTGCAAAGGTCTTGCGCATGAGCCGTTCCGTCATTGCTGTTTACTCAGGCACCTTCGATCCGCTGACCCTGGGCCACGAAGACGTGGTGCGTCGTGCGGCTGCCATGTTCGACACCGTGGTCATTGCAGTGGCGCGTGCGATCCACAAGAAAACGCTGCTAGACCTGGACCAGCGTCTGTCACTGGCGCAGGTGGCGCTGGCCGATTGCCCCAACGTCAAGGCCCTGCCTTTTGACGGCCTGATCGTCGATTTCGTGAAATCGCAAGGCGCCAGCGTGATTGTGCGCGGGCTGCGCTCCGTCACCGACTACGACTATGAAATCCAGATGGCCGGCATGAACCGCCACCTGGCGCCGCAGGTGGACACGGTCTTCCTGCACACCAGCGCGAACGTGCAGCACATCAGCAGCACCCTGGTGCGCGAGATCCACAAGCTCGGTGGCGACGTCTCCGGGCTGGTGTCGGCGCCCGTGATGGCTGGATTGAAGGCTCTAAACTCGGGGGCATGACCTCCGCACTCCAGAAAGTCGCCATTTCGCTGGGCGACCGCAGCTACGACATCCACATCGGCGCCGGCCTGCTGGCGCAGCCGGACACCTTTGCCGGCCTGCCCAAGGCCCAGGCCGCGATGATCGTCACCAACGACACCGTGGCCCCGCTGTACGAAGCGCAGTTGCGCGCCGCGCTCACGCAGCACTACAAGCAGGTCCACACCGTGGTGTTGCCCGACGGCGAGGCGCACAAGGACTGGCAGACCCTGAATCTGATTTTTGACGCCTTGCTGGCCAAGGGCTGCGACCGCAAGACGGTGCTGTTTGCGCTGGGTGGCGGCGTGATCGGCGACATGACCGGCTTTGCCGCCGCCAGCTACATGCGCGGCGTGCCCTTTGTGCAGGTGCCGACCACGCTGCTGTCGCAGGTGGATTCGTCGGTGGGCGGCAAGACCGCCATCAACC